>OGYI01000044.1_pt1 | contig 134891 bp, 147 predicted proteins | sample 1576521 | NCBI WGS metagenome assembly OGYI01 (sample SAMEA3541484, study PRJEB24748) | human gut metagenome | biome: human gut; feature: human-associated habitat; material: faeces | place: China | collected 2012
CAATATCCTGTTTCATCTTCCCATACGCTACTTTTCTTCTATATTTTGGTGCAAATCAAAAAGAGAACTTACCCGCTTGTATGTAAGTTCTCTTTTTTATTATTTCTTATTATACTATCATTATCATTTTTGTCAATATTTTACTTGTAATTATTTTACATCACAAATTCATATAAAAATAAACAAACACCGGCATAGTAACCACCGCCAACAATGTCGTCATTACATTGATCGCGCTTGCATATTTCGAATCGTTTCCGTACACCTGACACATCTGTGTGATCGTTGAGGCGCATGGTGTGATCGCTGCCATGTATGTGATCAGGATGATGTTTTCTGCCTGTGGGTGCCAGTTTTTCATTCCTAACAGAATAATGACTGCAAGTGCTATGATCGGTTCGATCACTAATCGGATGAATGTGACCAGGTAGATTCTTTTGTTTGTAAATACTTTCTTTAGATCGACGCCTGCGATCAGCATTCCTGTGACGATCATACTTAATGGTCCGATCATGCTTCCAACGGATGACAGGGTATTTCCTATGATTTCTGGAAATCTGATCTTCGTGAAGAATAAGAATACTCCTGCGAATACAGAGATCATATTTATATTTAACAGGATCTTCTTTAAACTGATTTCTGTTTCTCCACTGATCTTACATTTGCAGTGGGTCCAGATGAAGAATAATTGAACACTCATGAAGACACAGCCGTAGATGACCCATTCTTTTCCTAAGATATAGGTGACTAATGGTACGATCAGGTTGCCTGAGTTGGAATAGTAGGCAGATGTGTATTCCACCGTGTTTAAATGAAACATTTTTCCCATGATCCATGTGACAAACAGTAATAAAAACTGCAGGATCACAGATGCGATACATGCAACTGCCAGTCCTTTCATAATGCTTGGGGTATAGTCTACCTGAAATGCCTGAATGATCACGGCTGGTATGATCAGATAGAGAATGATCTTTGAGATCACTTTGCTGTCTTCTTCTTTTAAAAATTTGATCTTTACCATAATGTAACCCATGAGGATCATCAGGAATAGTTGTACGATCTGTTTTAACAGCAGAATACTGATTTGCATGGTGTTTTCCTTCTTTCTTTTGTATGTTTTCTTGATATCTCATCCTAGTATATCATTCTGCTTTTTTTATACAAGAAATGTTTCGAATTTGATACATCTTTCTTCGTTGTTTTTCCTGGAATCATCTTGATAATCTTCCCAAAAAGTATTAGAATCTGTATAGTTTTTTGAAAGAGGGTATTGTATATGAAGAATTCTTCGAAACAGTCCGTGAAGATGGATATGCTTCATGGAAGTTTATTCGATAAGATGTTAATGTTTGCTATGCCGCTTGCTGCCTGTAGTATCTTACAGCAGCTTTTTAATTCGGTCGGTACTGCCGTTGTCGGACGGTTTGCGAGCAGCGAGGCTTTGGCGGCGGTTGGTAGTAATAGTTCTGTGATCGCTTTGATGGTTACATTGTTTTCTGGGATTTCTCTTGGTTCTAATGTTGTAATCGCCAATTATATCGGACAGAATGATACGAAGCGGATTCCTCGTGTGGTACATACCGCTGTGTCTCTTGCACTGCTTAGTGGTGTGTTTTTGCTGATTCTTGGACAGTTTGTGGCTCATCCGATCCTTTTGCTGATGGGTGCACCGAAGGATATCATTCATCTTGCAACGTTATATCTGCGGATTTATTTTCTTGGAATGCCATTTTTTATGTTATATGATTTCGGTGCTTCCATTCTTCGCAGTATCGGAGATACACGTCGTCCGATGTATGCTTTGATCGTGTCTGGTGTTGTGAATGTGATCTTGAATCTTCTATTTGTCGTTGTATTTCATATGGGTGTTGCGGGTGCCGGACTTGCGACGGTTGGTGCGAATGCAACAAGTGCTGTTCAGATCCTTTATTTTCTGACGCATGAAGAACTTCCGATCCGATTGTCTTTTAAGTCTTTGACGATCGATCATGATGCTGTTTCTAAAATCCTGAAGATTGGGGTTCCTGCGGGACTTCAGGGAATGGTGTTCTCTCTTGCCAATGTCTGTATCCAATCTGGGATCAACAGTTTTGGAGCTGGCGGGATCGCGGGTTCTGCGGTGGAATTAAATTATGAGTATTTTGCTTATTATCTGGTCAATGCCTTTGCTCAGACGGTGGTTACATTTACCGGACAGAATTATGGTGCGAAGGATGAGGGGCGTTGTAAGAAGATTTTTCGTCTTGGAATGTTGTGCAGTGTGATCTCTTGCGGAATCCTTAGTACGATCTTTGTTGTATTCCGTACGTTCTTTATTGGATTATTTACAAGTGATCCATCTGTCTATCATTATGCTCAGCTTCGTTTTTTGATCGTTCTGACATTCGAGTGTCTGACAAGTTCTTATGAGATCAGTGGTGGCTGTCTGCGTGGATTTGGACGTTCCATGACTCCTGCGATCCTGACAGTGTTTGGATCTTGTGTATTACGTTTGATCTGGCTTGCAACGGTCTGTAACTGGTTCCATGATTATAAACTTTTGATGGCGATCTATCCGATTTCTTGGGTATTGACTGGAACGATGGTTCTGGTAGCTTATTTTAGGACACGTAAGAAGCTGTTCTTATAATTTGATGATGTAATTAAAATGTCTGTTATACCTATTTGTTTCATAATAGATCTAACAGACATTTTTCTTTGCTATTTTTAATATTTAGCACACAAAAAACCGAACAATTCACGTAAATTGAAATCATATTTACGTGAATTGTTCGGTTTTATTTCACTTATTTACTTCCTATTCATCTTCTTGCAATGCATATGCTCTTTCTTCGATCGATTTCTTCTTTGTTTCTTCATAGTTCTTTAACTCTTTGATTGCCTGTCCTGACATTGCATACAGGATGAAGATATTAAAGATCGTCATTAACCCAATTCCGACATCTCCTAAATCCCATACGAATGTATAGGTCTGGATTCCTCCGATAAATAACATCACAAGTGCTAATACTTTATAGGCTGTCTGCCATCCCCATTTGTCACCGAACAGGTAGGCGACGTTGGATCTTGCATAGAATAAGATTCCAAGGAATGTCGAGAAACTGAACATCCAGAGGATCACTGCGATAAATACAACTCCGAATCCTCCTAAATGGTAGTTCATTGCTGTCTGTAACAGGTTCATACCGGTTAATCCATCGGTCAGATTCTGTGGTGCTAATAACATTAACATTGCCGTACAGCTGCAGATCACGATCGTGTCGATGAAGACTCCTAATGCCTGTACCAGTCCCATCTGTGCTGGGCGTTCACAGTCTGCTGCTGCGGCTGCACATGGTGCGGATCCTGATCCTGCTTCGTTGGAGAATAATCCTCGTTTCACTCCGTTCATAAGAACTGCTCCAAATCCTCCGGCTGCTACCTGACGGATTCCAAAGGCTTCTTTGAAGATTCTTGCAAAAACCCCTGGAATGCTTGGCAGATTCGTGAGGATCACAAAAATCGTAATCCCGAAGTAAATGACTGCCATGATTGGTACAACGATATCTAATACTTTGACAGTTGCATTCTTCCTTAGTACGATCACTGCTGCCACAATAACAAGCACGATCGTTGTATAAAGTGTTGGAATATGGAAGGCATTGTGGAATGATTCTGCCACGGAATTACTTACCACCTGACTGATCCCACACCAGCAGATCAATCCTGAAATCGCAAATAAGACAGCGATCAGTGTGTGTTTTTTCTTCTTTCCTTGTCTCTCTTCCATAAAGTGGTGAATATAATAGGCTGGTCCTCCTCGATATCCACCATACAGGGGGTCTTTTTCTTTATGTAACTGTGCAAGAGTTGCTTCGATAAAGGCTGTCGATGATCCAAGCAATGCTGTGATCCACATCCAGAATACGGCCCCTGCTCCACCTGCGGATATTGCTGCGACAACTCCTGTCAGATTCCCCATTCCGACACGTGTTGCTGTTGATACGATCAAGGTCTGTAAAGAAGAAAGACTGCTTTTTTCATCTTTTCCATTCTTATTGTTTGCTGTTAGTGCTTTGACCATATCCGGGAATAGACGGATTGGTAAAAATCTTGTTTTGATCGTAAAGACGATACCTGCTGGAAGCAGCAATATAATGAGCAGCGAAAGTCCCAGGCTTCCACCTCCTGGTAACGGAACATGAATCCATTCTCCCCATAAAAACTGATATATATTTTCTATTAGCTGAACAATCATTGACTTGCCTTTCCTTTCATTGTTTTTTCCAAAAAAGAAGGCATGCAGTTTTATTCTGTTATGCATGCCTTCTTTTTATTATATAAAATTTTCTGATAAATGTCAAAAAATTTACTTCGTATACCTGCTTATCAGTGCAAGGATCAAGAAACATACCACCTCGAGCAGTACGATCGTTCCTCCTGGCTTAAGACCTACATAATAAGACAGTGTTAATCCGATCACTGTTGTAACCAATGCTGTGATCACACCGATGATCATGACTGCTTTGTAGCTTCGTCCTACCTGCATTCCGCATGCGATCGGGATTACAAGCATGGATGAGACGATTAGTGTTCCAACCGTTCTTGATGCGATCGATACCGTCAATGCGGTCAATAAAGTAAAGATAAAATTGATCGTCTTGACAGGTACACCGCTGATCCTTGCTGCATTTTCATCAAATCCTATATAGAATAGTTCTTTATATAGAAGCAATACACAGAGCAATACTAACACACTGATCACACATACGATCTTCAGTTCGTCTTTGCTGATGGATATGATACTTCCAAATAAGAAACTGTTAAAGTTCGTTCCGTTTTTTACGAATCCGGATAGGATACCGGCAAGTCCGATCCCTGTTGACATAATGATCGATATCGCCATCTCAGAATATCTTGGGATCTTTCTTCGGATCGCTTCAACTCCCAGGGCTGCAAACAGGCAGATCCCCATTGCTCCTAAGATCGGATTGATCCCTAATAACAAGCCCAGAGCAACACCTGCCAGGGATGCATGAGAGAGTGCATCTCCGATCATAGACATTCTTTTTAAGACGATCGTGATTCCGATCAATGGTGCGATCACGGCCAGTAAGATTCCTGTAATAAATGCACGCTGCATAAATCCGTATTGTAACATCTCGATCATTCTTCCACGATCCTCCCTTCATCCATTCTTAAAATACGATCACATCCTTTACAGTCCTGCAGTCTTCCGTGTGTGATCATAAAAATGGTCGTATTGTATTTTGTATTGATCTCATAGAGCATATCGTACAAGATCTTTGTTGATCTTGCATCTACTCCCGTTGTTGGTTCATCTAAGATCAGAAGTTTCGGATCTCCGATCATTGCTCTTGCGATCATCACTCGCTGCTGCTGTCCACCAGATAATTCACCGATCCGTCTCTTAAGGAATTCTTCCATTCCAAAATCCCTTAGTGTCTCTTTGATCTTATTCTTATGTTTTTTATGTGGCAGATGAAACAGTCCAAGTTCCTGATAAAGTCCTGTGATCATGATCTCTTCTACCGTTGCTGGGAAGCTCTGGTTTTTACTGATCCCATTCTGTGACACGTAACCGATCCGTTTCTTTAATCTTGGATCGTTATTCATCAGGATGATCTCTCCCTCATCTGGTTTCATTTCACCTAAGATCAGACGCATAAGTGTACTTTTTCCGCTTCCATTTTCACCAGTCAGAACAACATATTCGCCTTCATGGATCGTCAGATTGATCTCTTCTAAGACTTCCGTATCACTGTATCCGAATTTTACATGATTTAATTGTATCATCTGTTTTGTGTTTGATTCACTCATTCGCTTAATGCCTCTTTGATCGCAGCGAGATTTTGTTTCATTACGGAAAAATAATCTTCTCCTGCTTTGATTTTTTTGTTACTTAGTCCTTCCAGGGGGTTTAACATCTTTGCATTGGCTCCGGTCTCTTTTGCAATGGTTTTCGCTACTTTCGGACTCACCAGTTCTTCAAAAAAGATTGTTTTTACCTGATGTTCTTTTGCAAAGCGGATCACTTCGCTCATCTGTTTGGGATCTGGTTCATCATCTGCGGATAATCCCTCAATTCCCATCTGTTCTAACCCATATGCGTGACATAGATAGCCAAATGCTTCATGTGCCACAACAAGTTCTTTCTTTGTAAGTTTGGATGTTTCTTCCTTATATAATGTATCTAATTTGTCACATTCTTTTGCGTATCTCTTATAATTCGCTTCGTAATAATCTTTATTCTCTGCATCCACTTTGATCAATGCTTTCTTGATCTTGTTCATCTCATACTTTGCATTCTGTGGATCTAACCAGACATGTGGATCATTCTCACTGTTGTGTTCGTGATCGTGTTCATGTGCATCCTGATCTTTTAGTAACTTGATCCCCTTGGATGCTTCAACGCTTGTAAGTTCTTCCGTATCAAGGCTTTCCAAAACGTCATCTACCCATTGTTCCATGCCGGCTCCATTATAAATAAAGATGTCTGATTTCTCCATCTCGATCAGATCCTTCGTTGATGGTTCCCAGTCATGAGGTTCTGTTCCTGCTGGTACTAAATTGATCACTTCTACTTTGTCTCCACCGATCTTCTTTGCAAAATCATACATGGTGTAAAAACTTGTTGTAATTCTTATCTTGCCATTCGATTTCTTCTTGCTTGTATTGCCAGTACATCCTGCCATGCAAAAACTCATGGATATGATGCATACCAGGATCATCCAAATCTTTTTTCTCATTCTTCTCTACTCCAATTTCTGCGGTTTCTCTCTGGTATTTATAGCAAATCTTTCTTGGTCGTGTCAAGCGTGGTTTACGAATGATCGCTGAAAATAGACGTACGAAATGCATTCTGTGACCATAATTCATTCCCATAGATGATCCTGTAACATCCAGTATACATCAGGGCTGCGAGCACTACGTCCACCACACTGTGTTGTTTTAAGAACATCGTCGACATGATAATTAATATCGTTAAGACAACACATGCTGTATCGGTGCTTTTCTTATATTTTCTCTGATTCTTCAAAATCGCAACGCAGCATGCCAGAGAGTTAAATACATGGATACTTGGAAGTACATTCGTCGGAGTATCCGTGTGATAGATCATCTGTACTGCTTTGATAAAAATGCTGTCTCCAGTAAGAACTGGTCTTAGATCCTGTCCATTCGGAAATACTAATGAGATGATCAAAAACAGGGTCATGCCTGTTCCAAGTGTTATGATCAGCTGATAATATTCTTTCCATTGATTCTTATTAAAAAACATAAAATAAAAAACTGTAACTGCTACAAATAAGAACCATAATAGATATGGTACGATGAAATATTCACAGAATGGTATCTGATCATCTATCGTTGTATGTATGATGTAATGATGCACATCTCGATCTTCAATGTAGGAAAATGTGATCATATAAACTATAAAAAATACTGCAATCATACCAAGATGCCCATTTTTTATGATCTCATTTAATTTTGTTCTCAATTGTGACTCCTTTCTTCAAAATCATCGCCTGTTAGAAAGTGTATACATATAGTAGTACCACGATTTTGTAGAAATTTCAAATCTTTTATCGAAATAGTTGTGGCGGGATCTTCTTAACTAGCACTCCACTTAACACTCCGATGATGATCCCTGCGATTGTTCCTGTGATCAGTAATACCGGTGCATAATAATAAATCTTCGTATTCTCCATTAAGAAAACAGCGACACTAAGCTGCCCGATATTATGCGCCACTCCACCTCCAACGCTGATTCCAATGGGTGAGAATCCTTCGATCTTCTTTAGAAGTCCCATGATGACCAGACTTAAGATCCCTCCTGCCAGACTGTAGGCAATCGTCATTGGATTTCCAAATAAGAATCCGGCCAGTACAACACGGATCACTGAAATCTCAAGCGTTCTTGTCCATGTTGTAAAGAATAACAAAACCATGATCACTCCATTGGCAAGTCCTAATTTCACTCCGGGAATTCCAACTGGTACCGGGATCAATACTTCTATATAGGATACAACAAGTGCCAATGTTAAAAACATCGCATCTGTCGCTAATCTTTTTGTTGACATATATTTTATTTCTCCTGTTGTTTTCTATCTCATCTGATGTTTATTGTGTTACCCCGTCTAATTCCTGTTCTTTGCCATCTTCTGATTGAATCTCAATCACTACTTTATGCGGCAGACATACGATTGTTTCTCCTGATTTCTCGATTGCTTTATGTTCTGCACAGATCTGGTCTTTACAGTCTGCTTTTTTCATTGTAACTTTTCCATCTTTGATCTGCATGACGTTCGTGCCATTTTTCTCTGGAATATGATAGATCTGATCTTTCTTGATGGATGTTTTGTACACTTCTTTTCCTTCAACTGTCACGATCACTTCTTTTCCGTCTTTTTGCGTCATCTTGATCGCTGCCAAACTGATCAGCGAAATTGCCAGTACTGCTGCGATCAAGATCATATCTTTTTTCTTCATCTTTATACCCTGATTCTTCCCAGTACTTCTCCAATTGGGTCTGTAATGCACAGATCTGCCTGTTTGTCTCTGCTTGTCGCATCACGATTCAGTACTACAAGATATTTTCCTTTAAAATAATCGATCATTCCAGCGGCTGGATAGACAACCAGTGATGTTCCTCCAATGATCAGCATATCTGCCTTGGAAATGGCTCTGACTGCTCCGTTGATCGTCTGAGAATCTAAGCCTTCTTCATATAATACGACATCTGGTTTGATAATCCCCCCACATTCATCACAATATGGGACTCCTTTGGCATTCACGACATAATTCACATCGAAGAACTTTCCGCATTTCTGGCAATAGTTTCTGTGAACACTGCCGTGCAGTTCAAAAACATTTTTACTTCCTGCTGCCTGATGAAGCCCATCGATATTTTGCGTAACGATCGCAGACAGTTTTCCCGCCTGTTCCATTTCTGCCAGTTTTAAATGTGCCTTATTCGGTTTTGCATCCAAGAAGATCATCTTATTCTTATAAAAATCATAAAATTCTTCCGTATGCTGTGTATAAAATGTATGACTTACCATAACCTCGGGTGGATATTTATAAGTCTGGTGATACAAACCATCCGTGCTTCGAAAGTCTGGAATATGACTCTCTGTTGAAACACCTGCGCCACCAAAGAATACGATATGATCACTTTCATCGATCATCTGTTGTAATTTTTCAATCTTTTCGTTATCCATGACTTTTTCCTCCTTGAAATCTAATTGATCAAAAATCATCTGCAAAGTTAGTTGCTTATAACTTATTTTTATATACTTTATCTTTTATTGTACAAGAAAAAAAGACCTCTTGTAAAGAAGCCTTTTCATTTTTTTAATCATTGCTTTGTTCTTGAATCTTACTGATCTGGTGTAAAGTCTTGAAAACTGCTGCCATATCGTCTTTGATCAGTTTTCTTTGTTGTTCATAAATACTGCGATAGTATTTTGTTCTTGTTGGATCAGGTTCATAAATTTTCTTGATCTTTCTTGTTTTTTCAAATACCTGACTTGGATCTTCCAAATCTCCTACCGCATATGCTGCGATCACTGCATCTGTAAGAACTGCTCCTTGTGCATTTTCTAATGTGGCACTCTTACATCCTAACATGTCTGCTTTGATCTGATTCCAGACTTCTGAATTGCTTCCACCTTCTGTGATCGTCATAAATTCGAGTGGCACGCCTGCTTTTTTATAAATATCTGTCACACTCATATAATCGTAACCGATCGCTTCTAAAACTGCACGCCACTGTACTCCCTGATCTGTGTCCATCGTCATATTCAGGAAACAGGCACTTGCATTGGATGTTTCTCCAAATCCTCCTGTTAAATATGGAAGGAACAGGACTCCTTTGGATCCGCATGGCACATTTTGTGCTTTCTCATTTAATTCATCAAAATATGCTCCATTTCCTGCTTCGTTGCATACATTATCTCGATACCAACGAAGTGCTAATCCACCGGTTCTTATGAATCCCCAATAAAAGTATGTATTTTCTAAAGTTCCGCTGTTAAAGATCAGTTCATTTTCTGGTTTGCTTAATTCTTCATTGATCCCATCGGTTGCGATACAAAACATCGCACATGTTCCTGCTACGTCGGCTGCCTGATCTGGTTTGATCACTCCGCATCCGATCATAGACTGCATCGTATCTCCGGCTCCCGTACAGATTGGGATTCCTGGTTTCAATCCGGTTTCTTTTGCAAATGTCTCTGATAATGTTCCAATGATATCCCATGGTTTTTGAATTTTTGGCATCATTTCCATTGGAATTCCAAGGATCTCTAATTGTTCTTTGGACCATTTTTTCTCTGTTACACGGTATCCTAGTCCCCATCCAGACATTGTTCCCCAGTCGATAAATGCATCTTCTGCAGACAGTCCTGCAAGATTGGCCAGGATATATGGGGCATTGTGCATGAATTTTCTGCCTTTTTCTTTAAAGCCCTCACAATTGTTCATCATCCAACGTGCAAACATCGCTGGAAACATACAGTTTGGCTGGGGATTCCCAGTCTCTTTCGCCCAGATCTCATAATGATGAGATGCTAGTTCCTCAACATCTTCTTTTGTTCTGGAATCCAGATAATTGATGTAAGGTGTGATCGCATGGCAGTCCTTATCAACACCGACAATCCCGCAGATGATCCCATCTCCAAAAATAGAGCGGATGTTGTCTGGATCCAGATTCTTTTCTTTCATCTTTGTAACGCAGTTTCTGATTCCTGTAACCGTTGCATGAAGATACTGGTCTGCGTCCATTTCCACCCATCCCGGATGTGGATAATTTAAGATTGTTGCATTGGTATCCTGCACGATCAGGTTCATATCAATATCATAAACTGCTGTTTTTACACTTTGTGTTCCTGCGTCAAATCCTAAATAATATTGTTCCATACTAACTTCCTGCTTTAATTTCTGATTCTTTTTATGCTTCTACTTCTTTGATCAGCTGTACCATTTCGATTGCAGATAATGCACAGTCATATCCTTTGTTTCCTGCTTTTGTTCCAGCACGTTCAATCGCCTGCTCGATATTTTCTGTTGTAACAACTCCGAATAAGACTGGAATTCCTGTATTTAATGATACCTGTGCGATTCCTTTGGATACTTCGTTACATACATAATCATAATGGCTTGTTGCTCCACGGATCACTGTTCCAAGACAGATCACTGCATCGTATTTTTTGCTTTTTGCCATCTTGTCTGCGATCAGTGGAATCTCAAAAGCTCCTGGTACCCATGCGATATCGATATCTTCCTCTTTCACATCATGTCTTTTCAATCCGTCTAAAGCTCCGGATACTAATTTGGATACGATAAATTCATTAAATCTGGCTGCTACGATTCCTACTTTTAATCCGCTTGCTACTAATTTACCTTCTAATACTCTCATTTTAATTACTCCTTTTTTCTTCGTTAATTTCGTTAATCTTAAGGTCCCTGGGACCTTAATTTTTTTAATTTTCTGTTAATTTAAACTTCGTATGTTGTCATGTGTCCCATTTTCTTTTGCTTTGTCTGCATATAATATTTATCAAATGGATTGATCGGCATCTGGATCGGTACTCGTTCTACGATCTCGAGTCCATATTCATTTAATCCATCTATTTTGGTTGGATTGTTTGTCATCAGTCGCAGTTTTTTGATTCCTAAATCCTGTAAGATCATGGCTCCTGCACTGTAATCTCGTTCATCATCTTTAAATCCAAGAGCTAAGTTGGCCTCGACTGTATCCATTCCCTGTTCCTGTAATACATAAGCTTTCAGTTTATTGATCAATCCGATTCCTCGTCCTTCTTGACGCATATATAAGAAAACCCCTCGTCCTTCTTTCTCGATCTGACGCATTGCACGGCTTCGCTGTTCTCCACAATCACAGCGTAGAGATCCAAAAGTATCCCCAGTCAGGCACTCCGAATGCACACGACATAAAACTGGTTCTCCGTCTGCGATATCTCCTTTGACCAGTGCTACATGATGTTCCCCACTTCTCTGGTCTACATACCCATGTGCCTCAAATGTTCCGTATTTTGTTGGAAGCTGTGCGATTACTTCGCATACTACATCGCTCATCTTGTCTTTTTCCTCCTCGTTTTTTATTAAAATCCAGCATTTCTTAACATTTCCATTGTTAAGGTGCTGTTTGTATGTTTGTCGTTTGTTTCCTGCTGATCAAAATGCAGCAGTTTATCTATATATTTCCCAACCATGTCATTCTCCAGATTGATCTTATCTCCTGGTTTTTTATATCCAAAATTGGTATTTTTTATGGTATGTGGGATCATGGATACGGAAATGGTATCATCGCTTAACTTAGCGATCGTCAGGCTGATTCCATCGAGTGCGATCGATCCTTTTTCAATACAGTATTTCATGATATTTTCTGGGGCTTTGATCGTAAACCATACAGCATTATCATCTTGTTTTACACTAACAAGTTCCCCTGTATCGTCCACATGGCCTGCTACCATATGACCTCCGAACCTTCCATTGGCTGCCATCGCTCGCTCTAAGTTGACGACAGATCCCTTTTTTAAACTTCCAAGACTGCTTCGGTTGAATGTCTCATTCATCACGTCTGCCTGAAATGTATTGCCGCTAATGTGAGTCGCTGTCAGGCAGACCCCATTAACTGCTACGCTGTCTCCCAATTTAAGATCTTCAAAAATAACATTTGCTTTGATCGTAAGGACTGCTGCTTTGCTTCCTCGCTTCAGGGATATGACTGTTCCTAATTCTTCTACAATTCCGGTAAACATGATCTCACCTTCCCTTCCAGTAATATGTCATTTCCAAGTGGTGTTGCCTTTAATTCATCAAATACCAAAGCTTCTTGGATCCTTTCGATCCCTTTGCCTTCTACAGGTGTTTTGGCCTTTTCTCCTCCAAATAATTTTGGAGCAATATAGGCGTAAACTTTGTGAACACAGTCGTTTTTGATCAAGGATTCATTCAAGATTCCACCACCCTCAACTAAAACACTGTCAATTTCCATATTTCTTAACTGTTTTAAAACTTCTTTGACATTGACCTTTCCATCTTGCTCTGACGTTTTTAAGATCTTGCATCCTTTTTGTTCTAATTTTGCTATTTTTTCTTGATCCTTACTTATGGTAGCGATGATCGTTGGAATTTCTCTGGCTGTTTTTACGATATTTGATCCTTCCGAAATCCTTAAGTTTGAATCACATATCACACGAATTGGATCATTCCCATGTTCGATTCGTGCATTTAACATCGGATCATCTGCTAAAACCGTACCGATTCCTGCCATGATCGCTGCATACTGATGTCGTAATGTATGTACATGTCTTCTGGCTTCTTCTCCTGTGATCCACTTGGATTCACCAGTTGCCGTTGCAATCTTTCCATCCAATGTCATTGCGTATTTTAGTGCTGTATATGGAATATCATTCTGAATATAATGAAAAAATATATCGTTTAACTGTCTGCACTCTTCTTCAAGAATTCCTGTCTCAGTTTCTATTCCATGATCATTCAGAATCTTGATCCCGCCCCCTGCTACTTTCGGATTGGGATCTAAATTCCCGACATATACTTTCTTGATCCCTGCTTCGATCAACGCTTCCGTACATGGTGGTGTTTTTCCATAATGACAGCATGGCTCCAATGTTACATAAATCTCAGCTCCCTTAGGATCTTCTATGCAGTTTTTTAAGGCATTTCGCTCTGCATGTAATCCGCCGATCTTCTCATGATATCCTTCTCCAATAACCCTTTGATCTTTTACGATCACTGCTCCGACTAAAGGATTTGGATTGGTATATCCACAGCCTTTCTTGGCAAGTTCGATCGCACGCCGCATATATTCTTCTTTCAAATATTTTTCTCCCTTCCCTTCAGGTTCTTTGATTTTGGGAGGTTGGATTTTGATTGGTATTGAAATAAAAAGGAGCTCCTGATCTTTGTTCTAATTCTTCAGGAACTCCTTTTTGATATCTTGATATTTCTTTTTGAAATAAAAAAATCCTGGAATTATAAAAATCCCAGGACATGATGATCAATATCACTTCTTAAATCTTCTTCCATCCAGACTGTACTGTCGGCCTTGGAATCTCACCAAGTCATGCCATATAAGGCTCGCGGGCTATAACCGCCGGTAGGGACTTGCACCCTGCCCTGAAGACGTTATGTAATTTACTTATAGAATAGCACTCGCTAACTGTTGTGTCAAGTGAATTTTCTATCACTTCAGCATAGCGTTTTTTACATTCTCTTTCGCATAAATACTACAAGTAAAGCAAAAATCACAACTGCAGCTGCTCCGATCGCAATCCCTGTTGTGTGTTTTTTCTTTGTTTCTTTCTGCTCTTTTTTCTTTTTTTTCTCTTTTTGTTGTTTCTGTTCTTTTGTTTCTGTTGTCACTTTGGTCGTTGTTGTTTCTGTTGTTCCTTGTGTTGTTGTTTCTTTTGCAGATGTTGTACTGTTGTTTGTCTGTTCTGTAGATGAATTTTCTTGTTTTGTTGTACTATTTTTATTGGTATTTTTAGATTGTTTATCTTTTTTTGTTTCTGTCTTCACAGTTGAATTTTTCTTTTCTTCTATGTCATTTTTCTGGTTCTTTCCCATATATGCATCTGCTTCTGGAACATCAATCTTTCCATCCATATAATCCTGATATGCCTGTTCTGCCCCTGCTCTTGTTGGTGGATAACCATGTGAAGACAGCCATGATTTCGCCTGCTGCTTTTCTTCATCTGTATATGCATAAGTCGCCACCGGACGGCTTGTGATCATTACTGCTCCCAGAATCAGCATTAAAACTAATAATAACCTTTTCATTTGATACTCCCTCTTTCATTTTGAAACTGTTTGATTAATCTTGTATATTATAGCATAATTTAGTAAGAATTCTATAGATTATTCGTTTTTATACAATCCTGCTTTGAGTATTGGTCATGTATGAGTCAGAAAGAAGATAAGAAGAACTATTTATAAGGATCCAAGGTGACACTCCGCATTTTTGAAAGCGTTTTTTACAAATCGCCGATCCGCGCCTGTTCCTTTGATAACTCCCTGGCTGCGAGCCAAAATGCCCGCAGCTATGGTCAGACAATCAACCACAGGGCGCTGCGAATTTGTAAAAAACGCATTCAAAAAGTGCTCATGTTGTCACCCTTTATTCTTATAAATATTTCTTCTCTTGTTCTTTCTGACTCATACAACGAAACACTATTCAAATCACTACACAGTGTGTATGTTTTACTGTATTGGTATTTATAATAAACACTGTCTATCACTACCAAAATTGAAAAACGATAACACTCAACATACACAACCACTTAAATTTTTTATCATATACTCGAAATCTACAGTTGGCCAACACACAAATTACAATTTCTATGTAGTATCATATAATAATTCCGTATATATAACCAGATGATCATCAAAATAAACAAAGGAAGGGCAAGGATATGGAAGATCAAAAGATCATAGATCTATATACAAACCGTGAAGAAAGAGCAATTCACGAAACAGATAAAAAATACGGACGATTATGTACAAGCATTTCCATGGGAATCTTAAACGATATCAGAGACAGTGAAGAATGTGTCAGTGATACATGGCTTACCTTGTGGAATCAGATACCGCCCAAGAAACCGAATCCATTCAAAGCATATATCTGCAGGATCATAAAAAATCTATCATTAAAACGCTATGAATATCATCATGCAAAAAAGAGAAACAGCCAGTATGATCTTTCACTGGAAGAATTAGAAGAGTGCATCAGTAAAGAGCAAAATGTAGAAAATCAGATCGAATTACGAGAATTAAAATGGATCATTGCAAAGTTCATAGAGGAACTGCCAAAAGAAAAAAGAATTTTATTTTTAAGAAGGTACTGGTTTTTGCAATCGGTCTCAGAAATGGCGAGAGATTATGAAATAACTCCAAAGAATATGTCAGTCAAACTGTTAAGGATCAGAAAAGAGTTAAAAGAATATCTGAAAGAGGAGGAATTTGAAATATGAAAGACAATAAGGATGAGGAAAAAACATTATTTCAGGCAATCGATGCAGTGGATGATAAATTTTTGATGGAAACATTGAAAGATATGGAAAAGAGAAAGAACCAAAACCACAAACAGCAATTAAAATTTAAGCAAATGACACCAATGGTTAAAGCAGCAACGATTGCATTAATCTGTTTTCTGACTTTAGGAATAAGTGTTAGCGTGGCAGCAGCAACATCGAAAACATTTCGGCAGTGGATTCAAAAGACATTTATGTCACAGACGATATATAAAGTAACACAAACCAAAGATGTCAGCGATCATAAGAAAAACCAAAAGATTGTGTTAAAAGATAACATGGAAATCAAACAAGGACACAACCAAAGCTTTATCTGTCAGTATCATTACGAAGGAAAATACGATGTCGAAGTGACAGACAAAGTATATACAATTGAAGGGAATCATTTAAAAGAATTAAAACCAGAGAAAAAATGGTTCCATGGAATTTACAATGGAAGGAAATTTTCATTTCAGTATGCAGTGATTCGTGGAGAAATTTATGTATACAATGTGAAAGGAAATATCAGTGATATTTTCTGGAAAGTATGGGATGAAGATATGATTTATGTTTCTTTATATCATATGAATAAAAAAGATGATATCATACAAAAAGAATGTATTGCAAAATTAAACCTTAAAACAGGAAAAGTAACAAAGATTACAGATGACACCAAAATCTGCAATATGGAGATGTCACCAGATGGGGAATGGATTTTGTTAAATTATAGAAGCAAAGGATATTGGAGTGCATTGAATCTTAAAACAAGAGAAGAAACCAAACAGCCAGGAATCAGTGGATATGCACACAATGAGGAAATTTGTTTTATTGGAAAAGACAAGATTGTAGCAATGGGAAATCCTGTCATGACAAAAAATTCTGAATACAACGTCTGGAATAAAATTAATCTAAAAACAGCCAAAGCGACAAAACAATGGGATGACCGCTCCAAAGAAGAACAATATTCAAATAACGAATGGTATGTATACAAAAAAAAGAAAGGAAAGTTACATTTAAAACATCTGGCATATGAAACATCCATTGATATTCCAGATGTCAAAACAGTACATATTATTGATGATGCTGGAGATTATGTTTTATTTGATGATGATCAAGGCAATGATTATTTGTGTAATCTAAGAAATAAGACATATAAGAAATTTATATTGCCAAAGAAATTTAGAGATGATACGCAAATGTATCTGGCAGGAAAAGAGAAGAAGATGCTGGTGCAACATGGAAAAGAAATATATTTGATCGATATTAGTGATATGTATAAAAACATCCAACCAAGGAAATAATACCACTATTATTTTCATAAAGAAGGATGTGACAAAAATTGAAAAATCGTTTATGCATTGAAAATGTTATCGGAAGGGAAGTTTTAGATTCCAGAGGAAATCCAACGGTAGAAGTCGATGTACTTTTAGAAAATGGAGCCTTGGGAAGAGCGATTGTCCCTTCTGGTGCTTCCACAGGAAAATATGAGGCGTTAGAGTTAAGAGACCGCGAAAAAAGATACCGTGGATTAGGTGTTGAAACAGCTGTTAATCATGTGAATCACAAGATTGCAGATCGCTTGACTGGCAAAAATGCACTCAATCAGATTGAAATCGATCAGATCATGTTAGAAGCAGATGGAACCCCAAACAAAGAAAGATTTGGGGCAAATGCAATCCTTGGAGCATCACTTGCAACTGCTAAGGCAGCCGCTTGTGGACTAGGTTTACCGTTATACCAGTATCTCGGAGGCAGCTTTGCATCCAAACTTCCGATACCAATGATGAACATATTAAATGGAGGAAAACACGCAGATAATACCGTTGATTTTCAGGAATTTATGATTGCACCAGTTGGTGCAGACTCTTTCAAAGATGCTTTGATGATGGGAACTGATGTGTATCATACATTAAAATACATTTTGAGGAGAAATCATTTAAATACAGGTGTTGGAGATGAAGGAGGTTTCGCCCCGAATCTGGAAAGCTCAGAACAGGCATTAGATCTTTTGGTGCAGGCAATTGAACAGGCAGGATATAAAACAAAAGAAGAAATAGCAATCGCTATGGATTGTGCTGCATCAGAAATCTATAATGAAGATGAGAAAGTTTATCATTTTATGGGAGAAAGCAGGATGGCAGGCAAGGAAGTAAGAAGAAATTCTGAAGAAATGGTGCAGTATTATGAAAAGCTTGTCGAAGATTATCCAATCTTTTCCATTGAAGATGGATTAAATGAAGAAGATATGCCAGGTTGGAAAGTATTGACCTACCGTCTTGGAGAGAAAATCCTGCTAGTTGGAGATGATTTATTTGTAACAAATGTTGCACGGCTAAGAGAGGGAATTAAGGAAAATATTGCAAACAGTATTTTGATCAAGCCAAATCAGATTGGAGCATTGACAGAGACATTAGATGCCATTGAGACAGCTGCAAAATCAGACTACAAAACAATCATTTCTCATAGATCAGGGGAAAGCGAAGATACGACGATCGCAGATATTGCAGTTGCAACGAATGCAGGACTGATCAAAACAGGAGCACCATGCAGATCTGATCGTACTGCAAAATACAATCGTTTATTACGTATTGAAGAAGAGCTTGGAAGCTTATCAAAATATGGCTGGTAAAAGGATAAAAATGTAAAAACTATGCAAAGTATTGTTGTTTTCCTTGCAAGTTTGATATGTATATGTTAGAATGAACCACAGTGAATGGAAATATATTAGGAGGCATATTGTGAAAACAGCATTAACTGTAATTTTTATTATAGCATCAATTTTATTAATCATATTAGTATTAATGCAAGAAGGAAAAGAGGCGGGATTAGGTTCTTTAACCGGTGCAGCAGATAGCGGAACATACTGGAGCAAGAACAAAGGTCGTTCTAAGGAAGGAACACTGATCAAAGTGACAACATTCTTTACGATCGTATTTTTCGTAACAGCAGCAATCCTTTGCTCAAGATTTATTTAGAGAAAAGATAAGCACTTCTTAAACTTGTTTTAAGAGGTGCTTTTTATGTCGAAGAGAATTTCCATAAAAAGATTAAGAAGATTTAAATATACAGGAGAACGTAATGACAGATAAACGATTTAACAGAAAAAAGAAAATTAAAGCGTTGATCAACGATCCGTATTATCAGCCAATGAAACAAAGAGAGATCGGATACCTGATGCAGGTAGCTCCAGAAGATCGTGACGAGTTTGTTGAGATTTTGAATGAACTGGTAGAAGAAGGATCGATTGAAGTAAGTAAACGTGGAAAATACATGCCGCCAAGTGTGAAGACAGTCAAAGGAACATTTAGCTGTACAAGCAAAGGCTTTGGATTTGTGACCGTTGAAGGGGAAGATGATGATTATTATATTCATGAGAAGAACATGAATGGAGCTTTCCATGAAGATACGGTCTTAATGCAGGTATTGGACGATCATCCAACTTCTGGAAGAAGAAAAGAAGGAAAGATCATCAAGATTTTAGAGAGAGGAATCAAGACAGTGGTCGGAACTCTTCAGAAAAACCAGAACTTTGGGTTCGTGATTCCAGATAATTTAAGATTTGACAGTGATATTTTTGTATCCAAATCTCAGTGCAAGAATCTTACCAGCGGATTTAAAGTGATGGTAGAGATCACAGATTATGGAGATGCCAGAAGAAGTCCAGAAGGAAAGATCATTGAAGTTTTAGGACATAAAGATGATCCAAGAGTTGATATTTTATCAATTGTCAAAGCTTATGGAATTCCAACCCAGTTTGAAGATGATGTCAAACAGCAGGTTGATACGATTCCATCTGAGATCAAAGCATCTGACTACAAAGACCGTATGGATATCAGAGACTGGCCAATGGTAACGATCGATGGAGAAGATGCGAAGGACTTAGATGATGCGATCACATTATCAAGAAAAGGAAAGAATTATTTACTTGGAGTACATATCGCGGATGTATCCGAATATGTAACAGAGTACTCTCCATTAGATAAAGAAGCGTTAAAACGAGGAACAAGTGTATATCTTGTAGACCGTGTGATTCCGATGCTTCCACATCAATTATCGAATGGAATCTGTTCCTTAAATCAGGGATGCGACAGACTGGCATTAAGTTGTATCATGGAAGTTGATCCAAGTGGAAAGGTTGTCGATCATCAGATCGCAGAGACATTGATCAACGTCGATCATCGTATGACATATACATCCGTAGCTAAAATCTTGGATGGGGATATGGAAGAACGTAACAAATACGAAGATTTTGTAGAAATGTTTGAGTTAATGAAGGAATTATCCGACATTTTAAGACATCGTCGTCATGAAAGAGGAAGCATTGACTTTGACTTCCCAGAATCTAAGATCATCTTAGATGAAAAAGGCCGTCCAGTTGATGTTTATCCACAGGTAAGAAATGCAGCAACAAAGATCATAGAAGATTTTATGCTGTGTGCCAATGAAACGATCGCGGAAGAATTTTACTGGAGAGAGATTCCATTTTTGTATCGAATCCATGAGATTCCAGACCATGAGAAGATTGATAAGTTACAGGTATTTTTACAAAACTTTGGAATTTACTTAAAGAGCAGTCATGATGAGATTCATCCAAAGGAAGTACAGAAGTTACTGACAAAGATCGAAGGAACACCAGAAGAACCATTGATCAGCCGTTTGACATTAAGATCTATGAAACAGGCAAAATATTCTGCATACAGCTCTATGCATTTTGGATTGTCCACAAGATATTACTGCCATTTTACATCACCGATCCGAAGATATCCAGATCTTCAGATTCACAGGATCATCAAGGAAACTTTGCATAATAAATTTACAACAAGACGATTCAGTCATTATGATGCAATTTTGCCAAAAGTAGCAGAACAGTCATCTAAGATGGAACGCCGTGCAGAAGAAGTTGAGAGAGAAGTATGTAAGCTTAAGAAAGCGGAATACATGAGAAGAAGAATCGGAGAAGTACATGAAGGAATCATTTCCGGTGTGACAAACTGGGGAATCTATGTGGAACTTCCAAATACGATCGAAGGAATGGTTCATGTATCCATTCTTCCGGGAGACTATTATTACTATGATGAGAAGACCTATTCCATGGTAGGAGAAAGAACTGGAAGAACATTTAAATTAGGAGAGAAGGCGAAAATCCGTGTCAAAGATGTGGATATGATGCTTAAGAATATTGATTTTGAGTTAGTGGAGGATGATGATTATGAGCAAAGCGAAGACGGATGGAATTAAACTCATAGCAAATAATAAAAAAGCAAGACATGATTATTTTGTAGAAGACAGTTTTGAAGCAGGGATCGTACTTCATGGAACTGAAGTAAAATCTTTAAGACAAGGACACTGCAGCATCAAAGAATCCTTTGTTGATATTGATAATGGGGAAGTGTTCATTCATCAGATGCATATCAGCCCTTATGAAAAAGGAAATATCTTTAACAAAGATCCACTTCGTACAAGAAAACTATTATTGCATAAATCTGAGATTTCCAAGATGATCGGACAGATCAATCAGAAGGGATATACATTGATTCCATTGAAAGTATACTTTAGTGGAAGTTTGGTGAAAGTTCAGATTGGATTATGCAAAGGTAAGAAACTCTACGACAAACGACAAGATATCTCAAAGAGAGATCAGTTAAGAGAAGCACAGAGAGACTTCAAAGTAAGAAACTTTGGATAATTTCAAGGAAGATTAAAGATTGTATAAGAAGTTATACAAAAAGACTTGACATCCTATATAAGAGACTATATAATATAATTTCGAGACTGGGAAGGCTCTCAGTCTCGAACCAAGCTTATTAATTCCGGGCTAGTAAAGGTTTCGACAGGGGTTATGAAGCTTGAGGAGCCATTGGGAGGGACCACCTTACGGTACAAACTTAAATATAAACGCAGATAATAAATTAGCGTACGCTGCCTAGTTTGCAGCAGTCAGCTCTAGATCACCTGTAGTCTGGAATCCTGGCTTCAAACATGCAGGACCCTTGACCGGTCAAGCTTTGTGCCGGTTAAAGTATTGATGAAGCTACTGAAGCTGTGATCCTGTTAGTCGGAGCACGGTAGAGGGAATGAAAGAAGACTGACTGTAATGGGAGAGCCTCATGTGAATTGGCTTTTGGACGCGGGTTCGATTCCCGCCTAGTCCATTCTTAAACCTCACGTATTTGCGTGGGGTTTTCTTTTTTCGTGTTGCATTCGTGTTGCAAAATATTTTCAAAGTATGCATCAATCGTATCATCAACCTTGATTCGTTCGGATGAAAAGGTCTGCTGATATACAGGCACGTTCGATCTGACGGGAACGGATCTTTCGCTGATAAGCTTTATATTTCGGAGAATAAGTGATGATCAGATTTTCATCCATGTTCTCAGTGACAACAGGGATTTTTTTATATTGTAGAAATGAGAGAGGAACTTGCTCCAGATGCGAACATCAGACATAGACCACTTTTATTAGAGGAAATTGATAAATATGTGACAGTGATCGGAGATGCATCGAAAGTTTCTACGATTACAAATGCTGTGTATGAAGGGTATCATGTGGCGTTAGATATCTAGAGAAATAAAAACATATTTATAAGAAAAATCATAAAGGCATTGGATGTTTTTTAGAAATATCTGGTGCCTTTATTTTGTGCTATAATGAGAATAAAAATTGATAGAATAAAATGTAAGGGGAAGAAATAAGTGAAACGATGTAAAATTACTGCAATCCGCAAAACAGAATATAAAGACTTAATGGTAAAGTATGAAAATCCTATGGAGAATGCTTGCGATATAGAAGAGGGGCAAGTATTTATTGCAGAAGGATGGAAACGACCAGAAGGATTTTGTGAAAGTGCATGGGAGAGTATCTCTCCGTTTGTTATGACATTAGTTTATGGAGGCAGCGATATTTATGAAGGATGGATGAAAAATAAAAAATCAGCAATGATCAGCTGTAATGATGGATTCCGCCCGGTTAGTTTTTATATCGAAGTGTTGGAAGATGAAAGAAGCTAGAGTTTTATTTTAAGAAGAAATATGGTACTATCGATTATAAATATGGGGTTTAGATGTTAAATTAATATGGGACAGATTATAATACAACATTGAGAAACAAGGAAAGGCGGAGGCGCTTATGGCAGAACAGATTAGAAGGACAAAATGAGATGGTGCGGCAATCCAGATTTGTAATTATGAGAATGTACAATAATTTCCATTTGACTTTTTCAAAAAATCAAAATATAATAAAAACCAAACGAGTAGCAAACGAGCGTAAATCCAGTTTTTGCTGCTCGTTTTTCTATTTTTACAATTATAAAATGTCATTAAAAAGTGTGTAGCCAATCAGCGTAAGACCAGCTTATTCTGATGAACTACATTCTTTTTTTATGCAAAAAAGGAGGAAAAATTAAAAATGGCAGAAAGTAACAAGATGAAGGATATGCCAGTCAATAAGCTCATGATCCAGATGGGAATTCCAATGATCTTATCAATGGCATTGCAGGCAGTCTACAATATTGTAGATAGTGCTTTTGTAGGTAACATGAGAGTAGGAAGTGAGGCAGCCCTAAATGCCTTGACGCTTGTATTTCCAGTTCAGATGCTGATGGTTGCGATAGGGATTGGAACAGGAGTAGGAACCAATGCACTTCTTGCAAGAACACTCGGACAGGGAAATCATAAAAAAGCAGGTAAGGTTGCTGGAAACAGTTTGTTTTTAGGCGGGATCATTTATGTGGTCTGTTTGCTCTTTGGAATCTTTGGAGTTAAAACATACATTTCATCACAGACGGTTGATCCGCAAGTAATCTCTATGGGAACAAGTTATCTTAGGATATGCTGTATCATTTCCATGGGAATCATTTTCTTTTCTCTATTTGAAAAGTTGTTACAGGCAACAGGGCGTTCGCTCTATTCAACAATCGGTCAGGTTGTGGGAGCAGTGGTAAATATCATCCTTGATCCGATCATGATCTATGGGATTGGACCTGTTCCAGAAATGGGGGTTCAAGGTGCAGCTTATGCAACAGTCATCGGACAGGTAGTGTCAACAGTGTTATTGTTTATCTTTCATATGAAATTAAACAAAGAATTTGAGCATGGAGCAAAGTATATGAAGCCAGATGCTGGAATTATCAAAGAAATATATGCAATCGGACTTCCGGCGATCATTGCACAGGCATTGATGTCAATTATGGTATATGTAATGAACCTTATTTTGAAATTCAGTCCTTCCGCTCAGACAGCCTACGGATTGTTTTATAAAGTACAGCAGTTTGTTTTATTCTTAGCATTTGGACTAAGGGATGCGATTACACCGATCATAGCATTTGCTTATGGGATGGGAAGTAAAAAGAGGATAAAAGATGGAATCAAATATGGATTGATGTACACGAGCGTATTGATGATCTTTGGAATTTTGATCACAGAAATATTCCCAAGTTCTTTTGCAACATTATTTAATGCAGGAAGTTCCAGAGAATATTTTATCGGAGCAATGAGAATTATTTCAATTAGTTTTATTTTCGCAGGAATCAATGTAGCATATCAGGGAATATATCAAGCATTGGATGGTGGTATGGAATCACTGATTATTTCACTTCTCAGACAACTTGTGATCATATTACCTCTGGCAGAAATCTTTTCAATTGTTGTAAGAAAAGGACGAGCAGGAGTATCTTTGATCTGGTGGACATTCCCAATTACAGAACTTGCTGCATGTCTAATCGGATTTGCCTTTTTAAAAAAAATCCAAAAAATAAAAGTAGAGCGATTAACACATTAAGGAGGAAGGTATTATGGCAAAAAGAATCATTACAATCAGTAGAGAATTTGGAAGCGGTGGACGATTTATCGGAGAAGAAGTAGCACAACAGCTTGGAATTGCTTATTATAGTGAAAATATTATAGATCAGATTGCGCAACAGTCAGGATTATCACCAGAATATATCGAAGAAAATGCAGAATTATCCCCAAAGAAAGGATTTTTTGCCTATGCATTTTCGGGTCGTGATATTACAGGGAAATCCGTGGACGATATGCTGTATGAGGCACAGAGAAAGGTAATCTTGGAAATTGCAGAAAAAGAACCATGCGTTATGATTGGGAGAAATACTGATTTTATACTAAAGGATAGAGATGATGTGTTAAATGTGTTTATACATGGAGACATGCCAGAGAAGATCAAACGTATTTGCAAGTTATATAATGTTACAGAAGACGGGGCAGTAAAACTTATAAAGGATACAGATAAAAGACGAAGGACAAATTATAATTTCTATACAGAACAAAAATGGGGGATGGCAAGGAATTATACATTGTCATTAAACAGTTCACAGCTAGGATATGAAAGGTGTGAGAAGATGATTATAGATTGTGTGGATATTTGTTAGATTATAGGAATTTTTCTTATTATCTCATATAGGAAATATTTTTTGAATCTGATATACTAAAACTATAAGGAGGAATATAAAAATGGAATTTCAAACGATGGGAACAAAGTTATCAAAGTAAACAAGATGAAATTCATCAGATAGGAGAGTATCTGCAAAAGCAAGGAATAGAAAAAATAACGCTTATTGTCGCTTCATCGATTGGAGCAGATTTAGGACTCACATTTCTTCCTCAGATGAAAATCCCAATTGAGCATACTTTTTTGATGGAGGTCAATTTGCACAGATTTCAAGAGTGACAAGGAAGGTTATGGTTCCATTTTGTATCTGGCGATTAAGAGCCTTTATTGGAGTAAAGGAGCGACTTTAAGTAAATTTATGTGGTGCAGTGAAGAAAGCATAAAGCCATATTTTATAAAAGCAGGAAAAAATCTGCGGTATAAAAATCTATATCGACAGATGATGGACAGTTTGGAAGATAAAGAATTTCCAAAGCTGTCACAAGAGGTTCAAAGAACCATTTTCTTTGAGTTTGGAAGTGTCGAGGAACATTATAAATATCATGATGCTGTAAAGAAGGCGTATCCGTACAGGAAAGTTGATGAGAATAGTTAGCGAACACTAATGAAAGGGAGAAAAGAAGAATGAATGAAAAAGCAAATTATGGAAACTGGGTACCTGAAAAAGCATTGTATATGTTATTTGGAGCAGTAATTGTTTTAGGTGTTATTGCGGTAGCAGTACAAGTAGCTTTAAGTGAAATGGTCATTGCAATCATAGTAGGCGTATTATGCATTTTGACTCTGGTAATGGCAATTTATATGCTGATCTGTCATGAAGCATTCGCATTTGGAAAAGGAAATATGATGGCAGGAGTACATGAACATCTGATTAAACATCTTGATTGGGATGGTGAAGGGAAACTTCTAGACATCGGATGCGGAGCAGCAGCACTTACTGTTCATTGCGCCAAAGCATTTCCAAAGGCACAGATCACAGCGATGGATCACTGGGGTGTGGAATGGAATTATGCAAAAGAGCAGTGCGAGAAAAATGCAAAGATTGAAGGAGTTGCAGACCATATTGCTTTTCAAAAAGGAGATGCAGCAAAACTGGATTTCCCTGATGAGACATTTGATGCAGTAGTAAGCAATTTCGTGTTTCATGAAGTGCGAACAGCAAAAGATAAGAGGGATGTTGTAAAAGAAGCATTAAGAGTTTTGAAAAAAGGCGGTGTATTTTCTTTTCAGGATATGTTTTCACAGAAAGCATTGTACGGAGATATGGAAGTGTTTGTAAGAATCTTAAAAGAAGAAGGAATTTCAGAAGTTCACTACATAGGAAATCTAGAAAAGAAGCTAGACTTTATTCCGGGATTTGTAACAACACCATGGATGATCAGCGGGATGGGAATTATTTATGGGAAAAAATAGGACACAGTCAGGAAATTGTGATAAAATATAAGAAATTAATTAACAGGTTGAAAGAGGCTTCGGTATGCTGCAAAAGATGGGGGCAAATCCAGTTTAATAAAATTGGAAATTGCGAGAAAGGAGAAAAGTATGCTTACAATATTAAACTCAGAAAGCTTATGGATTGGAACAGACATGATACAATTTAATGCGATCAGGGATATCTTGGATCGGGAAAAGATTAAGTACAAATACAAAACATACAATCACTTAGGAGAATGGGCAGGATCAGGAACACTTCGTGGAAACTTTGGAAGTGTGGGGAATCCTACATCACAGTCCATACAGTATGAAATTTTTGTGGCGAGAAAAGACTTAGAAAAAGCACAGGCTGTAATGTGGAATTTGCTTAGATAAAGTAGATACATGATGATAATGAAGAAAGGAAAGATACTGTATATTACTAAAGTGATATGCAGTGCCATTCTTTTTATGGTATAATAATTTTGCAATGTTAGGGAATGGCTTAAAATGGTCATTTCCTAACATATGTGTTACTAATTTGTTACTTGTTGAATGGAAATTTATTATTTCAACAAGAGAATAGTATCTCTCAATTGTTCCACTGTTTTATGATTATAAACCCTATTTCCAACATCTTTAGATTTGTGCCCCATCAGCATATCAATACACTTTCTATTACCACCTGCATTATCAAGGAATGTTTCAAAAGTATGTCTAGCTTCATGAGGAGTTTTCTTCTTCTTTGTTATATAGGAAATAACAGTTTTCCATTCTTCATAAAAATCCCCTTTTTTAAATTTAGATCCTTCATCAGTTTCTAAAAAATATTCATTACTTTTCTTTAGCCGATTTTTCACAAACGGCATGATACGAGGATGGATTGGCACAATTCTATTCTTCCCTGAAGAAGATTTACTTCCGCCTTTAAAATATTCTTCTTCAAGATTGATCTGATCACATGTCATATTTAACAATTCCATTAATCTGAATCCGGTGTAAATATAGATTAATACAATATCTACATTTTTTTGATCAGATATTTTCCACAGAGCTTCAACTTCTTTTTCAGTGAATGGAGTGCGTTTAGTTTCTCCCTGTTCTGTGCTGACAGAAATTATTTGAGAATACATCTTATCTATAATGTCTAATTCAAATGCAAAATTATCTAAATGCCACCAAAGTGCTTTGATATGAGATTGTGTAGCATAACTACGACCACAATCGTCCATGGTTGCTTGCATATGATAAGCTCGTATTTGCCTATATTTCTTTCCGTACAGTTTTTGACAATGTTTATAAGCCGCTTTAAGTGTATATAAACGAGAACTTCCAAGTTTAGGAGCTTTTACTTCAAGCCATCGCTTATATAATTCTGCAAGAGTGACGCGATTGCGATCAATATTCCAAGGGTTATCATTGTACCTGGCTAAAATAATATTTGCCTCTTCACGAGTAGCAGCATAGTCCACTGGGACCTGCCTTCCGTGTCCATCTTCATCATATGTAGTAACTTTGATCACATAAGGGCGTGAACGATTACCTTTTAATTTTGTCACACTGCCGTAGCCGTTTGGGTTTCTTCTTGCCATATATCATCATTCCTTTCTAAAAAAGGGTACAAAAAATACACCCTTATCAAATTGTGTTTTTGCGGGATGTATGATATAATTCTGTTGTTCAGGCAGAAGTTATATCAGCCATCCATGGTTGATAGGTTTCTGAGATTCCGTCCAGTTGGTAGCTGGGCGGTTTTTGTTTTGCATAATGTTGAATCTTATACTGTAAAATGTTATAGTTACAGCAAATGATTATTTTATTAGTGAACGGATAGCACTAACAATTGAGTTAGTGTTCCAACCGACAATTTTGTCGGCATGCATAGTAATATAAGAAGGGACTCTTTGTTGTCCCCAAGGTAATACCGCAAGAATCGGTTTCCCCATTCGTACAGATTCATCAATCTCGTACTTCATCCAATCGCTGTGTGCAGCGTACATTCCGGAAAGCACGATAGTAATTTGACTAGGTCGAATTTTCGCTGATATAAGTTCCTGAATTTCACTATTGGTCATCGGAGTACCAGCAGGGAATAAAGGTTTTTCTATTGGGGCAGAATAATTGTAGTAGCTAAAATATGTAGCCTTATCTAAGAAGCTAATTAATTTATTATAGTCATCGCCATATTTCCAAGCGTGGCTGATAAATAATCTGTAATCGTATAATTTTGGCATAGTATCAATCCTTTCTAATTTAAAATAAGGAGGTTAATATGAGTTACAAAAAAATCAAAAAATTTAGAAAAAAACCTGTGGTGGTCGAAGCATATCAAACAGATAAAAAAGAAGTTATTCATACACTTGAAGGAGATATGATTGCTTCTCCAGGAGATTGGATTATAACTGGAATCAATGGAGAAAAATATCCATGTAAGCCGGACATATTCGAAGAAACTTATGAAAAAGTAGAATGAGATTATTTTTTCTTACTTTTTTCGGAATTAATATCTTTCCATTGACCATTTTCTGAAGACATTATATTTTCGACATTTTTAATAAAAATATTTTCAATGGTTTCTTCTCCAGTATTATAAGGAAAAGAATTAGTAATATATAAATATTTTTGATGCTTTAATAATTCACACGTGGTTCTATATTGAATCCAATTTTCATGAAATCTGTATAATTTTGTAACGGATTCTATAATTGCAATCAGTGCACCTAATATTCCAATTATGACAGGAATCCAGAAATTGTATTTAGAATACCCGGCCAATAAAGGAATAGAAGAAGCGAGTACAATTTCAATCAATTGGGAGTACTTATAATATTTTTGATCTTGCATTGCTTTTTCGTCATACCATTTAATTTGCGGATCAAGTCGCTTACTCATATATTCTTTTATATCCATTTTAAACCTCGTACCTGTAGTAAGTTTGTAAGTTGTTAAAATCAAGTTGAAAAATTCAAGAACTTTGATTATAATATACTTAACAAGGAAGTCGGCACGATGGAGCAAACCCATCCGTTTCCGGCGAAATATGGTTACTGAAATAGCACCTTTACTTTACCAGAGCGGGGGTGCTATTTCTTATGTGTGTATGTCAATATTGCTACGATCAGTAAAGCTACGTTTACGATTAAAGTCAATTCTTCATATGTAGTCATAAGAAATGGTCTCCTTTCCGTAAGGCTCGGAAACGGAGGCATTTCACACCCTGACAACTTCCTGGGTAAGTATATTATATTTTCAAAGTTCGGTTGTTGCGATGTGAGGATTTTGAAGAATTAATATAATATAATTTATTTTAAACCGTATTGAGCCTTTCCGATAACTTTTCCATCTTGAAAAGTTATATTTGCATTTGCACCGACAGATCCATTTCCTTTCCAAGAATATATCTCAGTTAATTCTCCGCCTATATATGAAGAAACTTCAAGCTCTCCAGAACCACCGATTAAAAACTTAACTTGGCTATACGTCATATTATAAGTAATTCTGTTATATTCAGCTTTTGTGATGGTTTTTCCTTTTCCTTTAGGACCAAACCAATGTGCATATAATGTATGTTTTTTTAAATTTTTAATTAAAGTATTTCTGGTTATTTTTTTTCCACCGGATTTTTTGGTATACCAACCTTTGAATTTATAATTTTTTCGCTTCGGGGTAGGAAGGGTTCCGTATTTATTACCTGCCTGGACTGATTTGACTTTTTTTGAAACTTTTCCTTTATTTGCATTGAATGATATTTTATATTTAGGACCAATTACATTAATTGTCTTATTAATTGTTCCGATTTCATATCCGGTTTCTTCCCAAGAATTATCGATGTATGTATATACATAAAAGTAACTTTTTAATATATATTTTCCTGGATTTTTAATTTTTAAAGTCCTAGAAGTAATTTTGGTATAATTTCCGTTTGTTTCATCAATAAAGTATGTATCAACCAAATTCTTGTCAGAAACTGAATTAATATATAAATCATATGCTCCTGGAATTATTTTTGTTTCACCTTGTATTCCACCAGTAGAACTTAGCCTATCACCTATAAACAATATGTTGATTTTTTGATTTGGCTTTACAGATTGAGGCAAAATTACCTGACAGTTAGAAAAACTAGCTGTTGGAGAATCAGCAAAAACAAGAGTTACAGAAGTCAAGCTTAATAAAATACATGTAATAATAATGATTTTTGCCTTTTTCATATACATATTTCCTCCTTATTTTAATCTTAATTTAATTAGTTTCTCATCATATCCAAGTGCACGTGCGATCTGTCCAGTGGTGTATTCCTGGTACTCTAAAAATATTTCGTCTGGCACAAGAAGTTCCATAGCAAACAGATCAGCCTCTTTTTCGTACTTTGTCGTATTAAATCCAGTATATGTATCCATAAAGAGCGCGTTAGCTTTTTTATGAAGTAGCATATGCCCCAGCTCATGGGCACAGACAAGGATTTGTTCATGTTCTGGAAGAGAACCGTCAATATAAATAATGTTGTTACGTTGGAAATATTGATAAAATCCTCTGACACCTTCAAGCGGCACTGGCACAAGGATAACATTTAGTCCTTGGATAATCTCAAAGGGATTTCTTGTTTTATGTTTCTTGACAAGCGAATTTACAATCTTTTTTATGTCCATCCACATCAGTCCTTTTTATATTTTTTAGGTGTATATTTTTCCTTGTTCTTTTTCTTTGCCATTTCCATACCAATTTCCATTGCACTTAGAATAGATTCGATTGCTTCAGGAGAAGCGGGATCGCCATCAAACATTAATCCTTCCTGGGATAATAATTCAGCCTTGGTAGAACTTATAATATCTAAAATATCGCGTTTATCTTTCTGTGATAAAGTTTCGTCCGATAGAGAATCAGTTCTTTCCATAGGTACATCATACCCCATCAACCATGCTTCAGATATATTGAATTTTTCTGCAATTTGAGATAGTCGGTTCTGTCTCGGGCTTCTTTCACCACTTAAATACATTGACATAGACGACTTTGGAATACCAGTACGTTGACATAGGTCGACTTGGTTAATGTTTTTTATATCCATTAACTCTTGAAGCCTTGTGCTTGTGTCTTTTTTCAAATGAACACCTTCTTTCTTATATGTACTATACTCGGATTATAACATTAAAAGTTCACATTTACAATGAATATTTGAAAAAAAGTTCCGAAAATGTGAAAAAAAGAATTGACAAGTGTAAATGATGTGTTATACTAGATATAGGTTCACAAAAACGGAACAAAAGAAAGAAGGTGATTAACTTGTTCGCAGAGCCTAAGTATGATTATTCAAAATTACGCGGACGAATTAAAGAAAAATGTGGAACAGAAGGCACATTTGCGAGAGAGATAAGACGATCACATAACTATTTGACAAACGTTTTTCAGGGAAAGTCTTATTTTTCGCAGAAGGACATTGATCGGGGATCAGAAGTTCTTGGTATTATTCCTAATGAGATAGGAGTATATTTTTTTACAAAAGAAGTTCACAAAAACGAAACTAAATAACCAGGAGGTGAGAAAAACGAAAACAGTAGATATGACAAGGTATATCGCGTGTGTGGTATGGCTGATAAGTTTTGGAATCAATATATACCGACTTTCGAGAGTAAGAAAGCAAGATCCTGAATCTACAGAGAAACAGGACCTTATACTGATTCGAATGGCACTAGATGTTGTATTGTTCGCTTTGTTTTTGAGAAGAGTGAGTATATATTTTTGGATTTAAATTTTGAGAATCAATTGTTTGAATCGGACTTATTAAGATTTAAATGTAATTCTTCATCTTTTAAATCTAATTCACGATCTTTTTGATCTAGCTCACGTTCTTTTTGCTCAAACTCAAGTTTTTTGTATTTTTTATCCAATTGTAATTGCTCTTTGGATATTTGATTAGACTCAGCTTGAAGTTTGTTTTGAGTAATGAGGCAACAAACAGTAATAGCAGAAATAATAGTTGTTACGATGGAAATAAAGAGTTTGATAGATATCTTTTCCTTAATAGGTAACAAAATATCTGAAATAGATGGAGTGTTATCAAAAATATCAGAGATGGAATCTACAAAACTTATAGGTGCAGAAACTGTATCCTGATCAAATTCAAATTGATCCACATCAAAATCTGAAGAACTTTCAAAAGCAGAAAGTATTTCTTTCGAAGTAATTATTAACTCTGTAGCCTGTTGCTGGAGAGAAGAAGTATATGTATTTTGAAGCTTTTGTATACTCTTACATACTCCACTTACAGCAGGACCGTTTAGATATGAATCTTTTATGCATGACGAGAGTTTAATTGCGGATGCAAGCGCAGAGTTGTCCATGGATAGGCCCATAACTTTAACATTTAAGGCTGCAGTGTATTTCACTTTGCTAGCAATAGCATCTACCATCGTAGGTTTTGGAACAAATTTTTTCGCATTTAAGGATGCAGCTAAAGCAGAATGTGGAATGGTTTTTGCATAAAAGTTAGATCTTTTTGTGAATGCTTGCGTGAATCCTTTATATGAATCTAAAGTTTTTTGAATTGACGATAGCTCTTTAGAAAATGTAGCATTTTTATTGTATTTCATCAGGATTCTCCTTTCTTGAATACTCGGACATGGCAATGCCCTGTGATTTAAGTATAGGAGATATATGGAAGAAAGACAACAGAATAATAGCAGATGGCTTAATCCTCTGTCCGATACACGTAACCCCGAAATCCTCCCTAAATTGGTTAATTATTAAAAATAGCACTCAATCGGGCGGAGACTTAAGCCATCTGAAGAAAGGCAGGTGATAAAAAGTGTTCAGGGACAGGCTTAAAAAAGTAATGGTAGATCAAAACATCAATCAAGTAGAGTTGTCCAGAATCTGCAGTGTAAGTAGATCGACCGTCAGTAAGTGGATGTCTGGAGATTCGGAACCGACAAAAGCAAGACGAAATGAGATTGCAGAAGCATTTGATCTTCCAGAGAATTACTTCGAAGAGATAGTAATTCCTAAAAAGAAAATAGAGACGTTAACCCCGAAAGAAGTTGCGTATTTGATGGGAATGGGTGTTCCAACAATCGAAAAAGGACTGATTCAAGGGATTTTTCCATGGGGATATGCAATCCGGACAAGTGAAAATAAGCATAGATATTTCATAAATGCAAAAAAGTTTTTTGCAACTGAAATGATAAGTGTTTGAGAAAGGAGCATAAAGATGCATACAGAAACAAAAGCAATGATCTGCACGGCAGCGGTGCTGATCGCAATGGGAATATTTAAGGAACTAGCAGCGTTGTGTTTGATCACAGCGATGATCTATGAGGAAGGAGTGAAGAAATTTGATAAATAAGAAAGAAAAAAGTGCCCACGGAGCGGCAACTCCAATGAGCACAGATATCAATAGTTTATCACCAGAAAAGTATAACACAGATCGGAAGAAAAGTGAAATCAGAAAATTAGCAGTTGAGATCTTTGATCTATCTTTGCAGCTACAAGAAATGACAGATGGAACTATAGACTGGATAGATTGGCGAGAACCAGGTGTTCCATGTGTACAAGCTGAATATCACGGAGGTACCGCAGTGCTAAGCGTTAGGATCTGGGAAAATGGTTTTAATGCAGAACAGCAACCTGATTACAGTACAATGCTGTTCCTGGATAATCAGCACTGTATGAACGAAGCAAAGTATCTGAAAGAAAAATTAATGGGATTATTAGAAGAAAGAAGAGGAAATGACAATGGGAAAGATGATTCTGATCAAAACTGATAATGAGGTAAAAGAGCTGGAATATCCAGATGAGGGACTTAAATCATGGAAAAAGTTGAAAGAACACATTGGAAACAGATGTGAGTTAATTGAACACGTACAGCCCAAGAGATTATATACAGAGATCGGTGCAGGAATTGAGATTAAAAATGTGCCGGGATCAAAAGTAAGCATGTTGGTTGATGAAGAATTTTATTTTCACTGTGACAAAACCAAATTAAATAAGATAGCTTCATGGCTGTATGAGACAGATCGCCATGGATACCCGATTCTTGGTAATGCCTTGATTATTGGAGAAAAGTATGGAAATGCAGGAATTGAGTTTTGTGGAATGTCAGAAGAACAGTTTGATCTTGTCTTTCCTAAATTAAAAGAATTGGGAAAGAGGTTTAAAGATGCAGGAGATTGAGATCAGCAAAGGAATCAAACGGATCCAGTTCGATTCCTTTGATTCCTGGTTAAATGCCAGACACGGAATCGGTGGATCTGATGCATCTGCGGTGTTAGGTCTTAGCCCTTATAAAACTAACGTTGATCTATACTTAGAAAGAATAGGACAGAGAGTACCTGCAAATATCTCCGGAGAAGATTATGTAAGGTATGGACATGATGCGGAGCCGTTGCTTAGATCGCTGTTTGTACTGGATCATCCAGAGTATAAGGTTGAGTACTTCGGAGACAACATGATCCGGAATGAAAAGTATCCATGGGCACATGCATCTTTGGATGGAGAACTAACCGATCAGGATGGTCGTAAAGGAATCTTAGAAATCAAGACAACTAATATCCTGCAAAGTATACAGCGTGAAAAATGGAGAGATCAGATTCCAGACAACTATTACATACAGGTGTTGCATTATCTGTTGGTTACTGAATATGAGTTTGTTGGACTGAGAGCACAACTTAAATCAGTATGGCAGGGTCAAATCAGGCTGGAGACAAAAGATTATCATATTGAGCGATCAGATGTAGAAGAAGATATTGAGATATTAAAACAAGCGGAAGAAGAGTTTTGGCAGAAAGTTTTAAAAAGACAGCAACCGAACTTGATTCTTCCAGAAATTTAAAAGGAGAAATTGTTATGAATCGATACGATGAATATATGAAAGAGGTTCAAGAAAAGAAAAAAGAAAATCAGGCTATTGTAAATAAAATTGTGGAGATTTTAAAAGGCAATAACCTGACTGTTGAACATATTGAAGCCATCTTAAATATGACTCGTGAAGAGGTGATTAAAAAGGCGCACTTATAACAGAAATCAATAAAGGAGAAATACATGGAATTTAAGATATACAATCCGCAGGAAGAAGGATTCCTGAAAGAGATTGACTGGAATTATGAAGAGTTAAAAACAGAAATTCAGAAGAAAGCAAACGACTATATGAATCTGGTCTATACAGCAGATCAGATCAAGGATGCCAAAAAGGATCGCGCAAAGCTTAATAAGTTTGTGACCGCATTAGAAGACAAACGAAAAGAAATTAAGAAACAGGTTATGCAGCCATATACATCATTTGAAAAACAGGAGAAGGAATTAATTGGTATCGTCAATCAGGCAGTTGCCAATATCGATACGCAGATCAAAGGACACGAGGAAGCAGTACGACAGGAAAAACTGGAAAAGGTCAAAGAGATCTATCAAAAGACGATCGGTGATCTTGATCGCACGGTTCCGTTTGAAAAAATTTATAAGGATTCTTGGTTAAATGTATCAACGACATTGAAATCTATCACAACAGAGATCGCAGAGATCAGAGATAAAGTTGACAGCGATCTGAAAGTAATCAACGCAGATACAAGTCCTTATGTTTTTGAAATGAAGGAAGAATATCTGAAAGCTTTTGATCTGACCGCTGCAATGATGAAGAAACAGAAGTTAGAGGAAACCGCCAAGAAGAAAGCCTTATTTGAGGAAGAACAAAAGCAGAAGGAAGAGCAGAGACAGCAACAGTTAAAAGAAGAAGCGCAGAAAGTGTCATCTGCTGGCGAAAGCAAAGAAGCACCAGAGATGCCAAAAGAACCGGCAGAAGTTTCAAAACCTAAACGTACAGGAGAAAGAACATTAGCGATCACATTTCGTTGTGTTGTAAAAGAGCACAACTTTGATGAAGCGAATGCGAAGATCAGCATTCTTAAGAAAACATGTGAAGAATTTGAAATCATAAGTCAGGAGGAATTATAAGATGGCAGTTGGAAACAGTTTAGCAAACAGACAGCAGAAAACAGGATTAACGGCATATCTTACAAATGATGCTGTAAAAAATCAGATTAATAATGTAGTCGGTGGTAAAAACGGAGATCGTTTCATTGCTTCTATTGTATCTGCAGTACAGGTTAATTCAGATTTACAGGAATGCACAAATCCATCAATCTTAAGTGCTGCATTACTTGGAGAATCTCTAAAGCTTTCTCCATCCCCACAGCTTGGACAGTACTATATGGTGCCGTTCAACAATAACAAGAAAGGATTCAAAGAAGCACAGTTCCAGTTAGGATACAAAGGATATATTCAGTTAGCAATCAGATCTGGACAGTACAAGAAATTGAATGTTCTTGCGATCAAAGAAGGCGAGCTTGTCCGTTTTGATCCGTTAAATGAAGAGATCGAAGTGAATTTGATCGAAGATGAGGAAGCAAGAGAAGAAGCACAAACAGTCGGATATTACGCAATGTTTGAATACACAAATGGATTCAAGAAAGCGATGTATTGGTCAAAGAAGAAGATGGAAGCTCACGCATTAAAGTATTCGAAAGGTTACAAAGCTAAGAAAGGATACACTTTCTGGGAGAAAGATTTCGATGCCATGGCATACAAGACTATGCTTCGTCAGTTGATCAGTAAATGGGGAATCATGAGTATTGATATGCAGAGTGCTATGGATGCAGACATGGCAGTGATTCATGAGGACGGAACAAAAGACTATGTTGACATGGAGAACGATGAAAATGTTGTAGCTGATCAGGAGCTTCATGAGTCAGAAGTATCAGAAGAACCACAACAGGTAAAAGAAGAAGTAAAGAACGAACCACAGCAGTTCTTTAAATAAAAGAAAGGAGCAACACGATGAAACATTTTAACTTGGAAGAGTTTGCAGGAGGGAAACTTTCAGTACAGCTCAACAAAGCATTAGAAAAGGTTACTGAAAATATTCAGGATCCGAACACTGATGCACAGAAGGTAAGAAAGATTAACGTGTCAATCTCTCTTCGTCCAAACGATGAGAGAAATTTTGTATCAACTACAGTTGAAACGAAGTTAAGTCTTGCACCAGAGCTTGGAGCCACAACAGCGTTAAGTATGGGGCGTGATCTTCGTACTGGAAAGGTTGAAGCAGTTGAAATTTTTAACCAGATCCCTGGGCAGATGAATATCAATGATGTGATCGACCAGGAAGAAAATGAGGACGAGCCACAGAAAGCTTTTGATCCGGACACTGGAGAAATCTACGAGCCAAGCAACAAAGTCATTGATTTAAGAAAAGCAAAACAGGCATAGGAGGATACATATAACAATGGATAATACATTTTTAAGAGAAGCAATTGAAAAGATCGAAGAACTGACAGACAGTGCGAGAGAGCCACATGTTGTAGAGATCGCAGGAAAAACTTATTGTGATAAATCGATGTCACGATACGACAGAGAAGAATTTGCAGAACCATTGACAGCTACAAGTCTTAATTCTCTGATCGATTATATCAGTGGAAAGAGTGAAGAGTTAAGAGAATCTATGATCATTCACGTAGAATCTCCAACAAAAGTAAGATTACTATCTGGTCTTACAAATGAAAGAAATCGAGAAGAATTATTCCGCGTAGGTACAAATCCAAATGGTTTTGATTTCGATCATTACTATGATCAGGAAGCATTTGTAATTAACATGCAGACTGCCTTTAAACAGAGTGATGAAACAGAACTGATTCTTTCAGTTGCCGGAAACGTAGAAAATAAAACAGTGGCCAACTATGGAGATGATGGAGTCAGCCAGAAGGCTACGATCACAAAAGGTATTGTAGGAAAAGAAGATGTGATCGTACCAAATCCAGTAACACTTCGCCCATATCGTACCTTCCTGGAAGTAGAACAGCCAGAAAGCAAGTTTATCTTCCGAATCAGAGAAGGTTCCGATGGACAGCCAATGTTTAAATTGGTAGAAGCTGATGGTGGTCTCTGGAAGTATGAAGCAGTAGATGCTATCAAGAAATATTTAACAGTGAGTTTACCGGAAGAACTGTTAAAAGTGATCACGATCATCGGGTAACAGTTATGGAGACAGTTAGATTTACAGTCCCTGGTGCACCGAAAGGAAAAGCCAGGGCAAGAACTGTCCGTAGTAAAGGTGGTGGAACATTCTCATATACGCCAGAAGGTACTATGTTATACGAGAATCTGATCAAGTGCTGTTACAGGCAGGAATCAAATAACATCATTTTTAATGACGGACAGCCTTTAAAAGTAACGATCATGGCTTATTATCCGATCGTTAAGAGTACAAGCAAGAAAAAGAAACAACAGATGTTGGAAGATCTTATGTTTCCAACGAAGAAACCAGACATTGATAACATTGCAAAAAGCATTCTGGATGCATTGAATAAATTAGCATACAGAGATGATACGCAGGTGGTAACGCTGCATATGGAAAAGCATTATGCAGAGGACCCACGAGTTGAAGTAGAGATAGAAGAAATCAAATAAGAAAAAGGAGAATCGTTTTGGCCAGACATAAGAAACGAGGTATCGAATATTTTTCTTTGGATTGTAATTTCTTTTCGAACAGGAAGATAAAGATCCTGAAATCCAGATATGGAGCAGATGGGATCACAATTTTTATCTATCTTCTTTGTGAAATTTATAAAAATGGATATTACATCATTGTAGATGATGATTTTTACTATATCGTGTCGGATGATCTGAACATGAATAGTGACAAGGTGAAGCAAGTCTTGACATTCTTACTGGAACGGTCGATGTTTGATAAACAGCTTTTCCAGTCGGACGCTGTCCTGACTTCTGCCGGAATACAGGAGAGATTTCAGTTAGCAGTAAAAACAAGAGCTAAGAAGAATCCAATAAAAGTCGACAGGTTCTGGCTTTTAAATGAAGAAGAAACAGAACCTTTTATTAAAGTTACCCATTTTGAAGATAATTCTGAGAATAATACGGATAATTCCAAGAAAAATAATGATAATTCCCGAGAAGAATCCCTAAAGGAAAGTAAAGTAAAGGAAAGTAAATATTATTATAGCAATCCAGATCTGAACAGAGAGTTCTGTCTTTATCTTGATATGAGGAATCATACTGGACCAACATTATCTGCAGAACAGATCAATGCCTTGAAAGAAGAACTAGATTCTCTGGCTGAGAATGATTCTGATAAGTTGGGCATTGTAAGAAAAGCATTTGGTGGAGGATATAAGAGTTTCTTCCCTACATCAAAGAAACGGAAGAAATCAACACCAAAGCAAAAGAAAGAAGAAACTATACACAATTTTACACAACGAGAAGTTAAAGATTGTGAGTATGAGAATCTGGAGAAGAAGCTATTAAAGAAACAATTAGGAGGTGACATAACGTATGGATAATTTAATTCCGGTTAACTATGAAACAGATCAGCCTTGTGTATCAGCGAGAGACTTGTACGAACAACTGAATATTAAAACGGCTTTTAAAGATTGGTTTCCAAGGATGTGTGAATATGGATTTGAAGAAGGAAAAGACTTTTGCTCAAAAATGAGCGAAAGTACTGGAGGTAGACCATCGAAAGATGCTGACATTTCAATTGATATGGCAAAGCAGATTTGTATGATTCAAAGATCGCCAGAAGGAAAGCAGATTCGACAGTATTTCCTTGATCTTGAAAAAGCCTGGAACACACCAGAGCAGATCTTTGCAAGAGCATTGAAAATGGCTGATAAAACGATAGACAAGCTAAAATCAGAAAATACGACGTTGATTGAAGATAATCAGCGTATGAAACCAAAAGAAATCTTTGCAGATGCAGTAACAGCGAGTAAAGATTCTATTCTCATCGGAGATTTGGCAAAAATTCTTAAGCAAAAAGGAATTGATATTGGTCAAAACAGACTGTTTCAAAAACTCAGAAATAACGGATATTTAATCCAAAGAAGAGGTCCAAGTTGGAATATGCCAACACAAAAGATCAGAAAGACTACAAAGGTTACTGGTAAAGGTCAGCAGTATTTTATTAATAAGTTGCTCGCTGCAAGCTAAGTGAAAAACAAAGGCATCCGGTTGATCTCTGTCCGCAAGCCACTATAAACCAAGATTGTTGTTAAATAAAAGTCGTAGTATTAGTCGTGGTAGTTGTGGGTTTCGGGATGATCTTAAGCGACAGGACGTAAAAAGATGATCACATATGCGGACAGAGATCAGCCGGATGGACTGAATTATATACCACAGGAACTATTAACTGCATAAGAAACAAGCCAATGTATAAGCCATGAGCCTGCTGCCTAAGGCAGTGGGCAGAAAGGAGAACTGAAACTGATGGCAGATTACAGCAAAGGATTTAAACGCCGTGTTGTGCAGTTGTGGATCCAACATGGTATGTCCACAAATGAGATCAGCAGAACATCAGGCATCGATCATAAGACATTGATGAAGTGGTATAAGCGTTTCTACCCTGAGATAACAGGGGGGGGCAAACGAGACAAAGTGCAAGGATTTAAGATGGCACTATATAGGCAATTGTGCCGGATACCATAAGTAAATAAGTAAAGGAGTACGATCAGACAGCTTAACTTTCTATCTGATTAAGATTTTTCGAGTAACTATTAACGAAGCAAGCAAACGTAAACATATTTTTCAGGTTTTTTGTATTTTTATTTTTCACAAACTAGATTTGGTATTACAATTTTTCAACAAATCACGAAACGAAGAATCACAGCAGTTTATATGATCAAGCAAAGAGTAAGGAGAAAGTGATCGGTATAAATGTTGTTTCAGGTAGAAAGTTAAGCTGTCTGAGATAGGTAGATAGTATGAGTAAACAAGATTATATAATGCAGGGCAGAAATGAAGGAATTGCGTTCTGCGACAAAATAGCAAAAGAAAAAGGATTAGAAGAGCTACAGAGAATAACAAGACAGAGAAATCTTGCAGGGCTTCGAACACTAATAGATCCAAGAGAACTTGATCAGGATTTTAGAGATGCAACACTACAGATTTTAGATACTGTATTGATCATGAGTCTTATAGTCTTGAAAGATGAATTTGATTTCGGAACTAAGAGATTAGATCGATTCAAAAAAAGATTCAATGACAAAACAGAGTGTTTAGAAACAGGGAATGTAACATGGATTGATCTAATTGAACAGATTCAGGAAGAAAACGGAATTGAACTGCAGCTTAGGAAGAATGATACAAATATCTGGAACTGGGGGAAATTATGATGCTGAATAAGAAAGAATTTGAAGGTTATATCTGTGAGATTACAGGCAAGAGAATCAATGAGATGAAGTTGTGCCCAGATAAACAGCAGAAGTTAAAAGTTCGGCTCAAGTGCGACAAGGGATGCGTCTGGTGTGAAAAGTTAAAGAAAGTTAAGGAGTGAGGAAAATGTTGATATTAAGCCAAGACAGAAGAATGCTCGAACCAATCGAAAGTTCTGCAGGTGTATATGTAGATGGAAATGAAATCAGAATTGATTTTTTAACTTGTTGTACCGGCTTTGATGGTTATGTACTTGGAGTTTACGAAGATGAGCAAAGAGCAACAGAAGTGTTAAAACAGATTTTTAATCGGTACGACAGAGGACAAAGAGTCTTTGATATGCCAGAAGAATAATGGGAGGTAGATGATGAACAATTCAATAACAACTATAGGAAAAGTCAGACAACGATTAGGAAAAGCCTATATCCACACAAAAGAAGAATCCATCCAGAGTATTATCATCGATGCTCTGGTAGATCACGGATATGACGTGGATGTAGAAGTAACAGATAACGGAACAGGAAACGAAGTAGTATCATGTGAGATTTACGATGTGGGGGGGGCAGTAAGAAATGATAACAACAAAAGATGCTGTAAAAGTATTAAGTTTAACACTAACAATCGCATGTTATGGAATTTATTTTTATTCCGACCGAAAAAAAGATTGCTATCAAGCTATTAAATTTTTGATACTGGGATCAATCATGCAGAATGTAACATTCCACTTGGAATAAAGGAGCGTTAAGAATATGGGAAAGACAATAGAGAAAATAGAAAGAGTGGCGAAAATGCTAAATGGACGACATATGCCAAAACCTTACGAAGTGTACAAACACTTTAAAGGGAACTTATATGTTGTCCTTAATGTTGCTCGCCATACGGAGACAAATGAATTACTTGTAGTATATGCTGCTACAAAAGAAATGCAAAGAATCTATGCAAGACCATTACAGATGTTTATGAGTGAAGTAGATCACGAAAAATATCCAGATGCAAAGCAAAAATACAGGTTTGAAAATATGATGGAGGGATAATTTATGATCATTGGATTTTTAAGCGGATTATTTATCGGGGCAGTTGCAGGAGTGGCAGTTATGTCGCTCTGCACCGCAGCGAAAGAGAGGGATGAGTTATGACAAGGGAGCAGAAGATATGGAGATTAAATAAGCATTGCAGCAGGCATAAATGCAATCAAGAAGAATGTAGAATTTATCAAGAATGTAGTGATAGTGCTGGCGAACTTCTTGAAACTTTAGATGATACAGAGATTGATAAATTGTATAACAAGTTGTTTGGACCATCAATTACCGATAAGCTGACAGGAGTAATTAAGGAGTGATACATAAATGGGATATCAAGATTGTCCATGTTTCAAGTATGATCATGGCGGAGAAAGAGAAAAACGAGTTGAATGCCGAAGAAAGTGTACTGAATTTACTGCATGGAAGTTAAGTATGCAGGCAATAAGACAAAAGAAAAAAGAAGATAAAGACAAATACTATTCGACAACCAAAGGGAAGTTTTACAAAAGAAACCTGATGAAGCAAAAAGGTGGAAGAAAGATATGGTAGATCCATGCAAAGCCTGTGCAGAGATAATCTGCATGGGCATTTGTGCCGATCGGGTAAAATATAACGAATACTTAGACGGAATTAGGCAGCAGATAATGGATTTATGTGAGAGGGTAAGAAATGACAGAGAAAGAAAAGAACGAGAAGAAAAAGGAATATCTGAACCGATACAAGAATGCAGTAAGAAAATATAATTCTCTCCAGGAGCAGGAGCAACAGCTTAGAGAAGAAATGAATGGACCTAAAGCAATAGAATATACCGATATGCCAAAAGCACATAGGCAAAGTGATCTATCAGATTATATGGTTCGGTTAGATAAAATCTTATCTAAGATCATTAACAAGAAAAAAGAGATGCAGGAGATTCGCTTAGATATTGAGGATAAGATTGCAGATATGATGGACGGAACGCAAAGCAGGCTATTGTATCTTAGATATATAAAATTCTTAAAGTGGGAAGATATTTGTGTAGAGATTGGATATAGTTGGAAACAAACTCACAAAATTCATTCGAAGGCACTTGCAAATTTTGAAATTCCGAAAGAGTACATGGAAGTACACACTTAGTTTATGGTATATTTATGCTAAAGCGATTAGATAAATATAAATTTTCTCCTTTTAGGCTGACGAAATCAAAAAAAGTAGGATACACTAATAATCAGACCGAAATAGAAAGGAGGGAAAAATATATGAAATGCTTAAGATGCGGTGCAGAAATGAAGCAGTATTCAAAAGTGATTGAGATTTATGGAGCAGAGCAACATGATATGGGTAGATATTTTGAGGATCCACATAACATAAATAGTGTTTACATATGCGAAGAATGTGGATACGCAGAATTTAGTATACATGAATGCAACAATCCAGATAAGTAAGAATGAACTCGGGTGATCTTCGGACCCCGAGTCTTTTTATGTCTAAATTTAGAAAGGATGGTAATGAATGAAACAGTATATTGGAACAAAAATCGTTAAAGCAGAACCGATGACAAGAGGTGATTATAACAATTATCGAGGATGGTAGATTCCTGCAGATGAAGATCCGACGGATGAAGGATACTTGATGGAATATGAGAATGGACATGAGCAGTGGTTGCCAAAAGAAATGTTCGAAACTGATTATATCGAATATGACAAAAACAAATTACCGGCAACAGCTGTTGGCATGATAAGTACAGATTATAAAGAACGTTTCAAGGCAGAATATGCTCAGTTAGTAATTCGTTATGAAGGATTAAAGGGAATGCTTAAAAAGTGGGATGATGGAACACTTGAGTTTGAACCAACTTGCCCACGTAGCATTTACAACATGCAGATCAAAGCAATGTCTGAGTATATTGCAGTGCTTGAAGCAAGGGCAGCGATTGAAAATGTAGATTTGATGTCTGAGTAAAAGGAGAAGCAAAATGATTATTACAGGAATGGATCACTTCCAGAGTGTTTGCAAGAAGAAACTAGTGGAATGGTATCACAAGAATAGACCGGAGATCGACATTGATCTGAGTAATGTATTTGTAGTTTGGTTTTGCAAGACCTTACAGAATTACAAATGCCTTGCATCCACCACGATCAGCGGTGATGACATCTATGCAGAATACACATACAACGGAGACAAACAGGAGCTATATGAGGACGTGTATAAGAAGCTGACAAATACATGTCACACAGAATAATAAAAGCCGGAGCAATCCGGCATAAGGACCTCTAGCTCAGCAGGTCAGAGCAGTCGGCTCATAACCGATCGGTCCGGGGTTCGAGTCCCTGGAGGTCCATTTAAGAAATAAGAAAGAAGGTGGTAATGTTTGAATGAAGAAAAAAACTACATATTGGCAGAGTCTGATTACGTAGCCGGAATGAAGTATAAAGACATTGCTGCCAAGTATGGAGTCTCGATGAACACTGTGAAATCGTGGAAAAAACGATACGCATGGTCGAGGAACAAAAAGACAGGATGCATCCAAAAGGGGTGCACACAAAATAAAAAGGGTGCACACAAAAAAGAAGCCGTTGCAGAGGATGTAAGTCAAGTTGTAATTAACGATGAACTTACCGATCAGCAGCAGCTTTTTTGTTTGTATCAATCCAGGATGTTTAATTATACGAAAGCTTACATGAAAGCTTATCCAGGATGTACTTATGCATCTGCTGCCGTTTTGGGAAGCAGACTTATGAAGAATCAACTGATCAGAGAAACGATTGAGCAGTTAAAGCAGAATCATATGAACAGAGAGATGCTTAAGCAGGAAGATATCTTTCAGAAGTATATGGATATTGCATTTGCAGATATGAATGATTTTATGTCGTTCGGTCAAGAAGAAATAGAAACTGATTATGGTCCAAGGATGGTCAACAGTGTCCGGCTAAAAGAGTCAGATCAAGTTGACGGGACTCTGATCACAGAAGTGAAGCAGGGCCGTGATGGCGTGAGTGTAAAGCTCGCAGATCGTATGAAGGCAATAGATTGGCTTGCAGATCATATGGATATTGCCACTGCAGAACAGAAAGCTAAGATTGAGCAGATCAGAGCTAAGACAGCGATCATGTCCGGAACATCCGAAGAAGAGACAGAGGATGATGGATTCATCGAAGCCTTAAAAGGTGAGGTGGCAGATGTATGGGAAGAATAAAGAAAGCTGTCTTTAAGTTTCGACCGTTCTCTAAGAAGCAGAAAAAGATACTTACCTGGTGGCTACCAAATTCGCCAGTGCATGATCAAGATGGAATCATAGCAGATGGAGCGATCCGATCGGGAAAAACTATTTCTATGTGCTTATCTTTTGCAATGTGGGCAATGGAAACCTTCAACGGACAGAATTTTGGTATGTGTGGTAAGACGATTGGTTCTTTCCGGAGAAACGTACTCTTTTGGTTGAAGCTTATGCTTAAGAGTCGAGGGTATCATGTCGAAGATCACAGAGCAGATAACCTGGTCGTAATCAGAAAAGGTGGCAAGGAAAACTATTTCTACATCTTTGGTGGAAAAGACGAGCGATCACAGGATTTGATACAGGGTATCACACTTGCGGGAGTCTTTTTTGATGAAGTTGCATTGATGCCTGAATCTTTTGTCAACCAGGCAACAGGACGATGTTCCGTTGATGGATCTAAATACTGGTTCAACTGCAACCCCGATGGACCTTATCATTGGTTTAAGACTAATTGGATTGATCGTGCAGATGAAAAGAAACTTGTCTATCTACATTTCACAATGGACGACAACCTGAGCTTATCTGAGCGAATTAAAGCAAGATATCGGGCGATGTATACCGGAGTGTTTTACAAGCGCTATATCCTAGGTCTGTGGGCCGTAGCCGAGGGAATTATTTACGATATGTTCAATACAGAAAAGCATGTTGTAAAAGACCAGCAATCAGTAGTAGGCAGTAAATACGTCAGTGTCGATTATGGTACACAGAATGCGACAGTATATCTTCTGTGGGAAAAGAATCACAAGGGACAGTGGGTTGCTACAAAGGAATATTACTATTCTGGCCGAGATGAGACTACGCAGAAGACAGATGGAGAATATGCGGATGACATGGAAGAGTTCCTGGAAGGAATCAATGTTGAATCGATCATTGTCGATCCGGCAGCAGCATCCTTTATCGCAGAGCTTAAGAAAAGAGGATTCAAGGTTAAGAAAGCAAAGAATGATGTTCTTGATGGGATTCGTTTTGTTGGAAATCTGTTAAATCTTGGACTGTTGCTATTCTCAGAGAATTGTAAGGAAACAATCAAAGAATTTGGCTCTTATATCTGGGATGATAAGGCATTGGAACGTGGAGAAGATAAACCAGTGAAGCAGCATGATCATTGCATAACTGGTGATACGCTTATTGATACAATTGATGGTCCGATTCCAATAGAAAAGCTTGTTGGTAAAACAGGAAAAGTACATTGCTATAATTTAAGGCGAAGAAAACCTGAAATTTCTACATACTATAATGTGAGAAAGACAAGGGAGAATGTCGAAGTATTTGAAATAGAGATGGAAGATGGAAGAACGATCAAGGCAACAGCCAATCATTTAATATTTACTCAAAATGGTTGGAAAAAAGTAAACGATCTAACTGGACACGATTCGATACTTGATATAAGAATAAAGAAATGATAATCTTATATCAGGAGGTGCGTTAAATGGTAGAATATTTAGAAAACGGAGACTTGGCATTATATAATGGATATAAATTCAGAAAAGACAAGCGGACAGGGTACTATTTATCATCAAGAATAATAAACGGAAAACGCAGAAGGCTTCATGTATATATATGGGAATGTGAAAATGGTGAGATTCCAAATGGATATTCTGTACATCATAAAGATGAGGATAAAAGCAATAACGAAATTTCAAATTTAGAATTGATGACAAATAGTAAACATACACGATTACACGCAGAGGAGAAGGCAAGAAACAATTATGATGATATGTTAAAAAACTTAAAAGAAAATGCTATTCCCGCTTCTAAAGATTGGCACAAAAGCAAAGACGGGAGCGAATGGCACAAAAAGCATTATGAGCAAATGAAAGGAAAGATGAAAGTTCCAAGAAAGTTTGTTTGTGAGTATTGTAATAAAGAATTTGTTAGCACACAAACAAGATCAAGATTTTGCTCAAATAAATGCAAATCGGCATGGAGACGAAAATCAGGAGTTGATGATGTTATTAAAATTTGTTGTAAATGTGGCAAGGAATATGTTGCCAATAAGTACCAAAAAACAAAATACTGTCCAGTATGTAAAAATAAAAAGTGTTAAATCCATAGGAAAAGCAGATGTATATAATATGGAAGTCAAGAACCACCACAACTTTAGTGTTTGTGGTGGTTTTATTATACACAATTGCATGGATGCAGTGAGATATTTTGCTTACACGATCGTAAGACGTGAACGAAAATGGAGTTGATTAAATGATAAAAGAAATTATTGAGCGAATAAGGCAGGTGATAAGAAAAATGCTTGGAAAAGAAAATATCAGGGACGCGATCGGAGTTGATGTTGCCGTATCAGACAAGATGGCAAGAGAAATTGATCTCTGGTCGAAGATGTATAAAAATCAACCGCCGTGGAAAAGAAAAGAACTAAAACTTTGCGGATTACCTGCAGCTATTGCTGGAGAATTTGCAAGGCTTGTCACACTGGAATTAAAAACAGAGATTACAGGGAATAAGTTTCTCAATGATGAATATCAAACTGTGATTGATAATATACGAACCTATACGGAATATGCCTGTGCAAAGGGTGGACTTGCAATGAAGCCTTACGTGTCGGATGGGCATATAGAAGTGGACATGGTTCAGGCCGATCGGTTCTTTCCTGTAAAATTTAATTCCAGAGGAGAAGTTATTGCAGCAGTATTTATGGAAACTGTCACGATAGGAAAACAGGTATATACAAGACTGGAATATCATCGACACGATGAAAAGACGGCTACATACTACATCATCAACAAAGCTTTTGTAAGGCAGGACCTTGATAACGTTGAGGTGTTAGGAAAAGAAGTACCGCTTAGTGCTGTACCGGAGTGGGCCGATCTTGAAGAAACTGTCACAATCATAAATGTGAAGAAGCCGTTATTTGCATATTTCAAGATTCCGAACGCAAATAACGTTGATGATTCATCTCCGTTGGGAGTATCTGTATATTCCAGAGCAATCGATGATATCAAAGAAGCTGATTATCAATGGACGAGAATCTTATGGGAATATGAAGGGTCTGAATTAGCGATCGATGCAGACATTGGGTTATTTAAACGTAAAGAAAACGGAGAATTTGACCTTCCGAAAGGAAAAGAAAGACTATTTCGGATGATGGATTTTGACGAAGATCACGACCAGTATAAAGTGTTTGCACCTCCAATCCGTGACGAAAGTCTTATCAATGGATTCAATACAATTCTTCGCAGGATTGAGTTTAACGTAGGTCTCGCTTATGGAACATTAAGTGATCCAAACACAGTCGATAAGACTGCAGAAGAAATTAAGGCGAGTAAACAGCGATCATACAGCACAGTATCTGATATCCAGAAAGCGCTGCAAAAAGCATTAGAACAATTAGTCTATGCAATGGATGTGATCGCACAGCTTGCTAATCTAAATGGTGGCAAGAAATACGAGATCAGTTTTGACTGGGACGATTCGATCGTGATCGACAAAGAACAGGAACTGCAGAGTATGCAGCAGGATGCAACTGCAGGACTGATCCGAAAAGAAATATACATTGCGGCCAAGTATGGCGTATCTGAGGAAGAAGCATTGAAAATGATGCCGGCACAGGATGATCGTTTTACCATCCAGGAAGAGTAGGTGATCACAGATGCTTGATCCGAAGTATTTGGAAAAGTTCTCCGATCAGTTACTTGGCATCATTGACACTCTGACAATAGCGATCATATCTGATATGGCAAAAAGAATCGTAAAGATGGGAAATGTATCAGAGTCAACAAAACATCAGGCTGAAGTTTTACAGAATGCAGGTCTTGTTTATAAAGATACGATCAAGCGAGTAAGTCAGGTATCTGGATATCAAAAGCATGAAGTTCAGAGAATGTATGAAGAAGCAGGTGTTAGGAACTTAAAGAACGAGGCTGTATATTACAAACAGGCAGGCAAAGAAGATATTAAGTTAAATCAGTCCAATGGAATGCATAGAATCTTGCAAGCAAATATCAGAAAAACATGCCAGGAACTTGATAATCTCACGATGACAACCGCAGTAAGATCACAGTCAGCTTACATACAAGCTTGTAATAGAGCACAGATGAAAGTTAGTTCTGGAGCATTCAGTTATGACAAAGCAATTGCAGATGCGATCAAAGAGGCAGCAGTGCAGGGAACAGAAGTCTTATATCCGTCACAGCATGTCGATAAATTAGATGTCGCGGTAAGAAGAGCTGTACTTACCGGAGTAAACCAGACTGCAGCAGAAATGAACTTGCAATACGCAAAAGATCAGAACTGTGATTATGTTGAAACAACTGCACATGAAGGAGCAAGACCGGAACATGCCGTATGGCAAGGGAAGGTCTTTTGTTTATCTGGGACTGATCCAAAATATGAAAACTTCTATGAAGCAACAGGATATGGTACAGGACCAGGTTTATGTGGTTGGAATTGCCGTCATAACTTCCATGCGTATTTTCCAGGAATATCAACACCATCTTATACACAAGAGATGTTGGATGATTATTCTGCAAAGAATGTAGAATACAACGGAAAGCAATTTACAGAGTATGAAGCGAGTCAGATGCAGAGAGATCATGAACGACAGATCAGAGAGACAAAGAGGAAACTTGCTGGATATAATTCAGCGATCAATGAAGCGAAAGATGATACCTTAAAAAATACTTTACAGAATCGGTTTAATGAAGAATCTGTGAAATTAAAGAAACAGGAAGCAGCATTAAAAGCTTTCTGCAAAGAAACAGGAAGGCGATATGAGTCTGCCAGAGTTCAGATCCATGCAGTAAAGAACAAAGCAGGAGATATCGTTGGATTCAACCGAAGTGTAGCACAGAAGGCGGTATGGCAAGATCGAAAGAATACCTTTAAGAATCAAATGTCTAAACAGTTAGAAAAACTGGCAGAAGAAGAAAAGAAGGCAATCTGGCGATATACTGGTAATGCAGCGAACCGAGTGAACAGTGCAATATATTCTGGAAAACAGCAAAGAATTGATCAGGAAAAAGGATTTATGGATCTGTTGGATTCTGCATTAAGTAAAGGTACTGCAGAACATAAAATGGTAGTTCATCGTGATACGATTCCAGAATATTTAAATGCATTTCCAAAAGGTTTTCAATATTCCGAAGAGGATATAAAAAGAATGAATGGAATGACCTTAACGAATAAAGGTTATACATCTACATCTTTTCATGACATAATGTATCAGGGGAGAAATGTTCATCTTGAAATTGAGATCCCTAAAGGGTATAAAGGCTGTTTATATATAAAAGATGTCGCAACTGAAAAATACAAAAATCAAGAAGAAGTGTTGTTTAAACGAGGCTTTCAGTATAAAATAAAAAGTGTAAATAAAGAAAAGGACAGATACTATATCAAAGCGGAGGCTGTTTTATGAGTGGAATAGGATATTATTATGATGAAAATGGTGTGAAACAAGAAATGGAAATAGGTCCGAGTTTTGATGACTTTCCTGGAATGGCAAAAGTGACAAGTCCTATACCAATATGCCATGCATGCAGAAAAGCAGATTTTGATGAAAAAGGTTACGAAACTTTATGTAAAGTGTATGGTAAGATACCAAGCAAACATTTAAAAGCAAAAGATTATAATTGCCCATATTTTGATAACGAAAATAATGGGTGGTATCAGTTGATAAAAGATAAAGTAGAAAAAGCAAAGGGTGAGAACAATGGATAACTTTAAAGCAGTATATAAAATCTTATCAGCATTGGAAAAAGCAATGGATTATCCAGAATTTGATATCAACGATGTTGGATCAGAAGCATTAGGAGTTTCTGAAGAACGTTGGGCACGATATATAGAGATGATGGTTGATGTCGGATATATCAAGGGTGTAAGTATAAAACGTGATATCACAGGAGCAACAAGGATTAATGCAAGCGATGTCAGAATTACGTTAAAGGGCCTTGAGTATCTGCAGGAAAATTCAATGATGAAGAAAGTATATAATGCCGTAAAAGGAATCAAGGATATAACACCAGGTTTATAAATATGTACCATCTGATCGACGTCAGGTGGTATTTTTATACGAAATTTTAAGAAAGGAGCAGCGAAACATGAAGTCAACAGAATAGAAAGGACGGTGATCCCAATATCTCCCCGCAGCAGGGTTAAGCTGCAGAGGACACGCAGAGAGATCTGGGTGTTATTTTTATGCAAAGAAATAACATTGGTCAGCTGATCAGACCTTAAACAGTCGGTTCGTGGCGGTCGGTTACACGCCTAAAACAACCTAATACGAAAGGAGCACAGTAACATGAAAACAGATTTTTTAAAAGGTTTAAATCTTTCCCAGGAAGTGATCGATAAGATCATGGCTGAGAACGGAAAGGATATCGCAGCAGAACAGAAGAAAGCAGAGAAGATCACTCAGGAGCGAGACAGCTATAAGCTAAGAGCAGAAAGTCTTGAAACTCAGGTAAATGATGCAAATGCAGAGATTCAGAAGTTCAAAGACATGGACATTGACGGCATCAAGCAGGCAGCAAATGACTGGAAAACGAAAGCTGAGAAAGCAAAGAGTGATGCAGATGCACAGATCTCAGAAATGAAATTTGATTATGCGTTATCTGTAGCATTGACAGGAGCGAAAGCTAGAAACAGCAAAGCGGTCAAAGCGTTACTTGATATGGACGGACTGAAACTAAACGATGGAAAGATCATTGGTTTAGACGAACAGCTGTCACAGATCAAGGAAGAAAACAGCTTCTTGTTCGAGAGCGATGAACCAGCACCAACGATCGTTAAAGGAACAAATGGTGGTTCCGGCGGCATTGGTGGAAAGAAACCAAGTGAAATGACATATTCGGAACTCTGTGACTATATGGAACAGAATCCCGGAGCAGAGATTTAAATAAAGGAGTAAGAAATGGCAGGAGCAAAATTTGATTCTAAATCATTTAATCCTCAGGCATTTGGTGCTTATACAGAGAGGATTCCAAATTTAAAAAGGAACGAGCTGATCAAGTCCAGAGCCTTAAAAGGTAATCAGGATATTAAAAATACGTTCAGTTCTCAGACAGGAACATCATATGCAACTTTACCAATGCATGGTTTAATTGGTGGAACTGCACAGAATTATGATGGCGAGACCGATCTTACATCGGACAGCACAGATACATTCGAAAGAGGTGTTGTTGTAGTTGGACGTATGAAAGGATGGACAGAACGAGACTTTTCCGAAGACATTACAGGCGGTGTAAGCTTTATGGATAATGTTGCAGCACAGGTGAATGACTATAAAGCCGATCTTGACCAGTTGACCATTGTGAAAGAACTGGAAGGTATCTTTGCAATGACAGGAAAAGAAAACAAGACTTTCGTGGATAATCATACTTCTGATATTACAGAAGTTACTGCAACAGATAAGGATGGGAATGTTAAAAATGTTGTACAGGCAGATACTTTAAATACAGCTTTACAGAGAGCATCAGGGGATAATAAATCCAAATTCACAATTGCGATCATGCACAGTGCAGTTGCAACAAATCTTGAAAATTTGAAGCTGTTAAAATATATGACTCAGACTGATTCAAATGGTATTGAACGACAGTTAACACTTGCAACATGGAATGGCCGTTTAGTTCTGATCGATGACTCTATGCCAACGGAAGAAGTTGCTGCAGTAGAAGAAAGCGGAACAAAAGGAGAGTCTGGTTATGTTGCGGCACAGGAAGCTTATACGAAATATACAACCTTCGCATTAGGAGATGGAGCATTTGATTACGAAGACATTGGTGCAAAAGTCCCATATGAAATGTATCGTAATCCAATGAAAAATGGTGGGGAGGATACATTGTTTATGAGACAGAGAAAAGTATTTGCCCCATATGGAATTTCTTATACAAAGAAAAAACAGGCTACAAATTCGCCAACAGACGCAGAACTTGCAGATGGATCTAACTGGGAACTTGTCAACAACGGAAAAACTGGTCAAGATAAGAAAGTAATCGATCATAAAGCAATTCCAATTGCAAGAATCATTTCCAGAGGGTAGGCGGTGATCCGGTATGGTGGAATATGCAGACAGGGATTTTTATAAAAATACATTTCATGGCGAGATCATACCGGAGAAAGCTTTCCCTAGTATGGTCTTAAAGGCGAGTATCTTTGTGAAGTTTCTTACATTTTCCAGAGTCGATGATATGACAGAAATTCCAGAAGAAGCAAGCTTGGCCACATGTGCAGTGGCAGATGTAATGTATCAGGATAGAATGAGAAAAGATGATGCAGGAAGGGAGATCGCAAGTGAGAACAACGATGGATACAGTGTAAGTTTTGTGACGAGTCAGAGCAAAACAACAGGAACAGTAGAGCATCGTTGTAAGAAAGCGGCGTATCCTTATCTTGCACATACAGGACTCTTGTACAGGGGGTGCGGGCCATATGATGACAAATGCAGACCTCACGATCTATAACAAGCGTGGTGTAAATAAAAAGACAGCACGGACTGTTTACTTAAAGACTCATATCAGAGGTGTTAGTTTCTACACAAAACAGGTAACAAACGTATCTGATCAGGGCCTTAAATCTGCTGATCTGTATCAGATTCGCATCCCATTATCAGCCGATACACAAGGAAAGCAATATATCGATGCAGACAAGTATCGGGAATTATCTGCAGAAGAAGCAGAAAAGTATTGGACAATCAACAACGGGGATCTGTTTGGAAAAGGATTGTTAGATGATTTTGAGAAAGAATCAGAATTTTTAAAACAGCAGTACACAGGAAAGATATTGTCTTTTTCTGATAACCGAAGAGGAAACTTGCAGCATTGGAAGATCGGAGGTGCTTAAGATGGCAACTAGAGTGAAGATAGAACTTTCACCAAGTCAGATTTTGGTCACACGAGGATTACGGACGAATGGACCAGCACAAAGATTCTTTACAGGAGAACTACGAAGGAAGATGGATCCTTATGTTCCGTTTTTAAATGGTCCATTAAAAAACACAGCAATCGAGAATGAAGATTCTGTTCAGTACATAACACCTTATGCTCAAAGGCAGTATCACGAAAATAAAGGAAAAGGATTGCGTGGAAAAGAATGGGATAAGCGGTGTTGGGCAGATAACGGAGATCAGATCGTTCAGTCTGTTGCAGATTATGTAGGAGGAAAAGCCGAATGAGTGTGATCGCAAGTGTAAGAGCCTTTATTCAGGATTATCCAGGACTATCAACATTTGATGATCTAGTTGGAGTTGAACATCTTCCAGAGGATACGAAAAGCTATGCGGTCGAGGCATCTGTTACATCCCAACCGATTAAAAAAAGATATATCAACGGCGATACAGAACGTTGTTTTAATTTTGTTCTGGCAAGCCGTGAATACTTCGGTGCAGATGTGGCAGAAAATATTGACATAGCGGAGTTTTATGAAGAATTTTCAGATTGGTTAGAACGATGCACGATCAATCAAGAACTTCCGGAAATGGATAAAGGAAAAAGAGCAATTAAAATACAGGCACTGACAAATGGTTATGTGTATAACGCAGATGCAACAAAAGCACAGTACCAGATTCAGTGCCAATTAATTTATTATCAAAAATTAGGAGGAATATAACATGTCAGAAACAGCAAGTAAGACAGTAAAACAGCGTTACCAGGAAGCCTCTTACTTAAAAGTAGGAGAAAACTTCGAACTTATGGGAACAGGTTTTACAGAATTAAATGAAGATCCAGGAGCACAGACAACAAGTAAAAAATATATCAATGATAAATCATCCACATCAAGCATTACAAGTTATGAAGGTGAGCACGGATTTACAGCCGATCAGATTCCAAGTGAAAAGGTCATTAAAGATCTGGTCAGTATTGGTAAAGAGAGAAAAACAGGAGCAGATGCAGAACGTGAATTTGTTCGCGTTGATCTGGATGAAAAAGCAGATGGAGATACAACTGGAACAGTATTCAAAGCACGTATGTTTACTGTAGCTGCTGAAATTTCAAGTTTCTCTGATAATGACGGAGAATTACAGGTTGAGGGAACACTTCACGACAAAGGAGATCCTGTTATGGGTAAATTTGATACAAAGGCAAAGACATTTACACCGGATTCAGCAACGGAGTAAACGAAAGCGAAGATTGAAATTGGAATTAAGGAGTAAGATATATGTTTATTTGGAATGGAAAGAAGCTCGCATTTAATTTCCTGGATGCGGACATGATGAAAAAATTTAGTGATGCAGGAAAGGAAATGTGGAAGAAACTTGGTGAGTACGAGGAGAAGAATGCAGAAGATGGAAAAATCAAGGCAGAGGGCGTGGCGTATGAGTCAGAAATCATAAGTGAGTTTTTTGACGAGGTATTTGGAAATGGCACCGCTGATGAAATCTTTACATCAAAACATGATCTGACAGAAAGAACGAAAGCAATTAAGAAGCTTTATTCTATCAGAGATTCACAGCTAGCTGGTCATACAAAGAGAGTCAACGATCTGCACAAGATGATTGGAGCTGAATGATCAGAAGAGAACTCCCGGTGTCAGTAGATATCGGGAGTAAAACATATAAGATTGATGCTGATTTCAGAACAATTATGAATGTGGAAGAGATTATCTTTGGAAAAGAAGTTACAGATGATCAAAAGAAGTTTGCAGAAGAAATGATGAAAGAAATCGATATTGAAGAAAAAGATGCGATTCAAAATGCAAAATATTATGATACACTAAAACTCTTTTATAGAGATAATGTTCCGGATGATCTGGAAGAAGCTATGGAAAAAATGCTGTGGTTTTATTCCTGTGGTAAGGAAGATAAACAATCAAAAACAAAAACAAAGAAAAAAGTGATCAGCTTTGAACATGATTTTGATTATATCAATGCAGGGTTTATGCAGGATTATAAGATAGATCTGTTTGAGGTTGATTTTTTGCATTGGTGGAAGTTTATGTCATTGTTTAGTGCATTGCATGATGATTGTAAGATTTGTGAGATTATAGGATATCGAAGTGCAGAATTAAAGAATTTTGATAAAGAGCAAAGAAAAAGGATAAGGGAGATGCAAAAGATCTATGCACTTCCGGATGAGATAAGCAAAGAAGAAAAGAAGAGACAGGATGAGATAACACAGATACTGCTAAATGGCGGTGATCTGTCAGGAATATTGTGATAAGAGAAGCGAACAGGCGAGAGCTTGGATCTGCAGGTTGAGCACCCAGGACGTCAAATAGCTTAGAAACTTTAGATTTTTAGGTATATAGGTATTTGACGAGGTGAAGACATGGCAGATGGTACAGTTACAATAGAAACCAAACTGGATAATTCTGGTGCAGAAAAAGGATTAAACGATCTTAAGAAAGAAGTTGAGTCTTCTTCTAAGAGTACAGCACAGGAGATAGATAAAGCTTCTGATCAGGCGCAAAAGAGTGTAGAAGAAGTTGCTAAGTCAGCAGAGAAAACTGGAAAGCAAGTAGAAAAAAGTGCAAAAGATTCAGCATCGAAAGCAGGACAGGCAGCCAAACAAGGAGCTGATTCAGCAGCAAAAGGAACAGAATCCGCATCTACGAAGATGCAGCAGTCTCATAAAAAGGTAAAGGATACTGCAAAAGAAAGTGCAGATGGCGCAAAAAAGTCTTGGGAAGAATCTAATCAAAGTACAGTAGCAAGTACAGAGAGCGCAACATCAAAGATGGCCGGGCTGATGAAAAAATCTGCAGCAGTAATTGGAGTTGCATCTGTGGCGGCCGCAAAAAAGACGATCGATGTAGGTAAGTCCTTTGAAGCAGGAATGAGTGAGGTCCAGGCAATCTCCGGAGCATCTGGAAAAGACCTGGAAAAGCTATCTGCAAAAGCAAAGCAGATGGGAGCTACAACAAAGTTTTCTGCTACAGAATCTGCCACAGCACTTAAATACATGGCTATGGCCGGATGGAAAACAAACCAGATGGTTTCTGGATTGTCTGGTGTTATGAATTTAGCTGCAGCTTCCGGAGAAGACCTTGGAACAGTATCCGACATTGTAACAGATTCAATGACCGCTTTTGGATTGAAAGCAAAGGATTCTGGACATTTTGCAGACGTACTAGCGAAAGCATCGAGTAGTTCTAACACCAATGTTGCAATGATGGGAGAAACCTTTAAGTATGTTGCACCATTGGCCGGATCCATGAAATATAGTATCGAAGATACAGCTACAGCAATTGGACTGATGGCGAATGCCGGAATCAAAGGAAGCCAAGCAGGTACATCTCTGAGATCTATCATTACGCGACTTGTCAAACCTCCGAAAGATGCAGCTACAGCATTAAATGCGCTTGGTATCAGTACAACAAAAGCTGATGGATCAATGAAGCCACTTCGTGAAACGATGGCAGAATTGAGAAAAAAATTTTCTGGATTAACAGAAAGCCAGAAAGCTTCTTATGCTTCAAGCATCGCAGGACAGGAAGCGATGTCAGGTCTGTTGGCAATCGTTAATGCATCTGATTCTGATTTCAACAAATTACAAAAGGCGATTGATAATTCTTCTGGCGCAGCAAAGAAACAGGCCGATGTTATGAACAACAATCTTCAAGGGGCATTATATGAACTTGGTTCGGCAGCAGAAGCGGTGGGGATTGGTATCTATGAAGATATTAAAGAGCCATTAACAAAAGCAGTTAAGGTCGGAACAACTCAAGTAAGTGCATTAGCAAGTAAATTAAAAAAAGGTGGAATAAAAGAGATTGTTCCGAAGGAAGCGATAAATACTGTAGAAAATCTTGGAAAAGTGGCTATGGTAGCTGGTAAGGGTGGGGTAAAAGTATTGGCTACATCAGCAAAAGCGCTTGGTGATAACATGGGTGTAGTCATTCCACTTGCAGCATCATTTATGGGAGCTTGGGCAGGATATAAAGTTTTTAACATTGCATCTAAAGGAGTTGTAGCATTAACTACTGCATTTAATGCACTTGCAGCAGCACATAAGACAGTCAATGCATTGGAATTGATTGGTGCAACAAATAGAATTGCACTTGGTGGTGGATTGACAACATTACAGACAGTAGTTGGAGTTTTTACTGGTAAGATTTCTCTTGCGACAGCGGCAACAGGAGCTTTTAATGCAGCGTGTACAGCATTTGGTAGTTCAGCGGGCTTGGGCGTTGTGGCAGTTGGAGCATTAGCAGCAGGAGTTGCAGCATATGTTTTGACACAGAAGAAGGCTGTTACAGAAGCGGATAGATACTATTCCTCTTGTACAAAATTGAAAAAGAAACAAGAAGAGATGGCTGCATCGATCAAGAGTTTGCATAAGCAAAATCAGAAAAATGTATATTCCACACGTGCAAATGGTGTTCAGGCGGATCAACTGTATCAGAGATTAACAAAACTGATGAATGTTGAGCATAAGAGTGCTGGGACAAAAGCACAGATTGTAAGTGTAGTTAAGCAGTTAAACGGATTATTACCAGGGCTGAATCTTGAGTATGACAAAGAAGCAGATAAGCTAAATAAGTCTACTTCTGCGATCAAGAAAAACATCGCAGCATTGAAAGAACAGGCAATGGCCAAGGCTTACCAGAAAGGGATGGAAAGTGCAGCATCCAAAGTAGCCAAAGCTGACATTGAAAATGAAAATGCCATTAAGAAAAAAACAGAAGCAACAAACAAATATAATGCTGCTGTTGAAAAAATGAATCAGGTTACTGCAAAGGTAAACCAAGGAAAGATAACAACAAGCAGTGATGAGTATAAGAAAGCTTCTAATGATCTGACAAAATACTATGATGCAATGATGACAGCCAATAAGGCAGTTGAGCAAAGTGGTAAAAATTTAAATGCAGCACAAAAAGAATTGACTACATATACAGACAAATATACAGCTCAGACAAATTATACAGAGTATCTAAAATCATTAGATGATCTGGCCAAACAAGCAAAGATTAAAGCAAGTGATATTCCGAAGTCTGTTGGAGAGGGAATTAAACAAGGTGTTTATGCAAATCCAACCTCCGGAAAAGAATTAAAGAGTTTAATCAAATTAGATGATCTGGTTAATTCCGATCAGTTGGCCAAGATGCAGGAACAGGGAATGAAAATTCCACAGTATCTGTCAAAAGGAATTTCTGATGGATCCATATCATTTAAGAGTGCTGCAAAACAGATGCAGAATGCGATCAATTGGACTGATCTGATTCAAAAAGCAAAGGATGCAGGTGTTAAAGTTCCTGATAGTGTAGCACAGGGAATTAGTTCTGGACAATATGCGGTTCCTACGTCTGTGCAGGCAGTAAAAAATCTTGTTACATTCGAGGATCTGAAAACTAAAGCACAGCAAGGCGGTGTACAAGTACCGGACTATTTAGCAAATGCAATCACATCTGGTAGTGGAAAGCCAAAGGAAGCAGCGGCCGCATTGAGTCGTGTGATTTCTTTCCAGGAAGCAATAACAAAAGCAGGAATTGATGGATCTAAGATTCCAACAGAACTTGCAACGAAAGTTGCACAAGGAAAGACGCCAGTTCAAGATGCAATCAAAGAACTAACAAAGATAGACTTATCTGGAGATCAGAATGCATTTGGTCTTACAAAAGCTATTGATAGTACAGCACAAAAGACAAAAAGCCAGGCAACAAAGATAAAAAATAGTTTAAAAATCGGCAAGGTAGATAATTCAGCTGCAGCAAGCTCGTTTGATGCTATTGCAACCAAAACAGGAAAAGCAGCTACTACAGTTAAGAAAAATAGCACAGCAATCAAAAAAGCAAGTAAGATTACTGCTACGAATAATTCAAGTGCCGGAGTTCAATCGTTTAATAGTTATTTATCTTCTTTTTCAAAAGGATCTGGTAAAGCAAAAACAGCCGCAGATAAAATAAGCAAAACAACCGCAACAGGGCTTGCTTCCGGTTCAGGAAAAGCAAAAACAGCCGGCGGAAAGATGGCATCGGAATTTTCCAAAGGGATTACCTCGAAGTCTGGAACAGCAAAATCAGCCGGTTCAAAAGTATCTAAAGCAGGTTCTTCCGGAGCAAGTGCACAGAAATCTTCTTTTGTATCTGTTGGTGGTAATTTATCTCTTGGATTAGCATCTGGTATCAGATCAAACTCTGATGCTGTATCAGCAGCCGCAAGAGAAGCAGTAAGAGCAGCAGTTGTAGCCGCAAAAGCAGAAGGTAAGATTCATTCACCATCCCGTGTCATGGATAGTGACGTAGGAAAATGGATGCCGTTAGGAATGGCAGCAGGTATCAGAAAGTATACGAAGGATGTGGAAGATGCTTCTGGAGAGATGGCTAACGCATCGGTAGAAGCTACAGCAACAGCCTTAGGAATCCATTCTCCATCTCGTGTATATGAAGATGCGATCGGTAAGAATATTCCAAAAGGTGTAGCAAAGGGTGTCAGAGAAGGACAGACAGAACTCAATGCAGAAATGAATCTAGCTGTAAATGAAGCGTTATCTGCAGCTAAGAGTGCATCGAAAAAAGGAAATTATTCCGACATCGGAAACAACCTTGTGTCTGGTATATCCGAAGCACTCAACACGGCCAAGTCAAGATCATCAGAAACTGTACAAGAAATCATTGATCAGCAGACAAGTAAAGTTTCTTCGAAGCACGATACAGCAGAGAAAAATTTTCAAGATAAGATCAGTAAGACAAAAAATAAAAAGAAAAAAGCAAAATTAAAAAAACAGCTGAAAAAGTTAAAGAAGCAGAATGCTGCAGAAGAAAAGCAATTAAAAATTGCGGGAGAAAAAACGGCAGCGGCATACAATGATGCATTTGAGAAAGAAGCTGATCGATTAAATAAGATTGCACAGGAAAAACTACAGGAACTGTCAGATGAATACCAGGAAGCGTATAACAACATCAAGAGTAAGATGGACAGTTTAACTGATAAACAGCAATCTTGGGGAAATATCTATAACCTTGATCAGAATATCATGGATATTGAAAAGTATCAGAAGAACTTGAAGTTGCTAGAAAACAAGATTCCTGAGTCTATGATGGAAAAGATTCTCGGAATGGATATTGATGCAGGAAATGCTTATATGGCATGGTTTCAGCATATGTCAGAAGCTGAACAGCAGGCTTATATTAATAAGTGGAATCAGCAACAGAGCATGTCAAAAACATTTTCTGAAAACTTCTTTGGAGATGATCTTGCAAAACTTCAAGCAAATTATGAATCTGAAATGAAAACAGTCACAGATGATCTGCAGAAAGAGATGAAACAGGCAGGAGTTAATATCGCCAAAGGGTTAACTGCAGGTATGGAAAGCGAAACCAGAAACCTCAGCAAATCCATGAAGAAAATCTGCCAGAATATTATTAAGACGGCCAAAAAGACACTTAAGATTCATTCCCCGTCTCGAGAATTTACAGAGATTGGTTCCTATGATATTCAGGGAGCAATCAAAGGGCATGAAAAAGAAGCTCCAAATCTGTATAAACAAATGGGAACGATTTCTCAGAACATGGCACAGAAATTTGCAAAAGCGAAGTTGAACGTTCAAGATATTCAGTCAAGGATGCAGGATGCGATCAATCTGCAGATGCAGACGATCACAACAAGAATGCAGCCAGTTATGCAAACAGATTCAGCTAATGGATCAGAATCAGTAGTCTATACTGGACCAGAACGAATTGAGGTGCCTGTGATTGTAGATGGTCGAGAGATTACAAGAGTAATCGCTCCTTACATGGACACAGAATTAAGTACAAGAGCAACACGAAAATCAAGAGGAGGTGTATAGTATGCCAGGAACATTAGGAGTCACGATCGGAGAAAAACATACCTTAAAGGATTGGAATCTTGGATGGACTGCGATCACTCTTGGTTTTCCGGAACCAAAAACATATGAACTGGATATTCAAGGAGCAGATGGGACACTGGATATCACTGAAGCGGTTACTGGCGGAGATGTGAAGTACAAGAATCGTAGTCTTTCCTTAGAATTTGAAACTCCGGACGAAGACTTTTTTGAATGGGGATCTATTGTATCGGACATTGCAAATTACCTGGTTGGTAAGAAAATGAAGATCATACTCGATACTGATCCATCTTTTTATTACATTGGCCGACTTACGATTGATGTCGAAAAGACAGATCGTATAAATGGAAAGCTTGTAATGTCCGGAGAAGTTGATCCATATAAGTATGAAGTTGCTTCGTCTCTGGAAGATTGGTTATGGGATGATTTTAATTTTGAAACTGATATTATCCGTGAATATGGAGGCATCAAAGTTTCTGGAAAATACGAGCTAAATATTTATGGAAGAAGAAAGAGAGTGATCCCTGTGATCGAATGTGATACACCGATGCAGGTTACATATAACGGGGCCACTTATGATCTTCCAAAGGGCAAAAGTAAAGTGTTCGATATCTGGTTATCAGAAGGGGATAACCTTTTAACGTTTACAGGAAATGGGACAGTTTCTGTCGATTATCGAGGAGGTAGTTTATAAATGTACAAGATACTATGTGATGGGAAAACACTGCATAATGTCCGCGATCCGGATTATCAGGTATTAACTCCTAAGATATCATTGGAATTAAATAAAACGGGAAATCTTGATTTTGGGATGATGCAAACACATCCGCATGTGAATGATATCAATAAATTAAAATCTCAAATCAATGTTTATGAAGATGATGAGCTGTTATTTTCCGGAAGAAGTTTAACGGATGAAAAAGATTTTCAAAACACAGGGCAGATTTCATGTGAAGGGGAGCTTGCTTTTTTGTTAGATTCAGTACAACGTGCGCATGATTATGGTACTGAAACAACAGAAATAGGTCAGGCAGATACGAATATTGAAATATTCAAGAGATTGATTGAAGAACATAACGCGCAGGTAGAAGAAGCAAAACGTTTTACAATTGGAGTAATCGATATAGATAGCGTAACCATTACAAAATTGTCTACGAACTATGAAAAGACATGGGATTTTCTTGGTTCTAATTTTTTAGGTAAATACGACGGCTATCTTCGAGTAAGGCATGAAAACGGAATCAGATATCTTGACTACGTAAAGCGATATGGGAAAGTAAGTAATCAAGTGATCCGTTTTGGAGAGAATCTGCTTGATCTAAAGAAGTATTCGAAGGCAGAAGATATTAAAACAGCAATCATCCCGCTGGGAGCAGTTGTTGATAATAAAAATGTCGATATTAAAGCGGCAAATGGTCATAACGGAACGGATTATGTATATAGCCAGGATGCCGTAGATCTATATGGATGGATCTATGATAAGGTTGATTTTCCGGAAATTTCTGATCCAGACACGCTGCTAGCTGAATCAAAGAAATATTTGCAAAAATGTATTAACCTTGCAATTACGATTGAGTTGACAGCAGTAGATCTGCATATGGTAGATATTGATATTAATTCGATCAGGCTGGGTGATCTGGTTCCTTGCGTATCAACGCAGCATGGAATTATGAGTACGTTTGGAAATCCAGACACTTATTATCTTGTAAGTAAATATGAATTGGATTTAGAGAACCCAGCAAACAATAAGATTACACTAGGAAGAACAATCAGTACATTGACAGACAAACAAGTGCAATCGTCACAAAATTTAGAAACAAAAATAAATGAAGTTCGTACAGAAATGTACAACATATCAGGGAACGATATGGAACCTATCACAAACGAAACACTAGAAGGATTATTAAATTAAAATAGGAGAAAAAATGGCAGATAAAAATTATTTAGATTCTGATGGGGTATTATATCTGTGGCAGAAGATTAAAGCAAAGATTACGGATGCAGTCAAAAACAAAGTTGATAAAGTCAATGGAAAAGGTTTATCTACGAATGACTACACGACAGCAGAGAAAACAAAACTTGCAGGGATCGTGGATGGTGCAAATAAATATGTCCATCCTACATCTTCTGGTAACAAGCATATTCCAAGTGGTGGAAGTTCTGGACAGATTCTAAGATGGGGAGCAGATGGTACAGCTGTTTGGGGCTCTGATAATAATACAACTTATGCAGATGCTACTCAGTCAACACACGGACTTATGAGCACGATAGATAAGAAGAAACTAGATGCATATCCAACGTATTCATCTATCCAGAGTACATATGCTACAAAATCAGAAATCACAAACATGTACAAGTATTGCGGTTCTGCCGCATCTGCAGACAAATTGCCGACAACAGGACAACGTGTTGGCGATGTTTATAACATCGAAACTGCTAGTACATACGGCGGTGCTGGTATGAATGTAGCATGGAATGGCAGTGCATGGGATCCATTAGGCGAAATTTTTAGTATATCAACGATCACAAATACCTGGATGGATACAAATCTTACATAAAGGCAGGTGCTTGATATGGCAAATTTTTTGGACGAAACCGGTGTGTTAAAGCTCTGGAACAAAATAAAATCTTATGCAGCGAAGCAGACAGATATGAATAAAGCAATCGTAAATATATCTGCTAGTGGTACAACATTAACTGTCACAAAAGCAGATGGAACAACAAAATATGTAACAGCGGAGCTTGTAAAAGGGCAGATGATTTATTGCTGCAGTAACAGCGAAGATCAGATTTATTGCTGTTAAATGAAAGGAGATAAAAATGGCATACACAAAGAAAACATGGGTAAAAGGAAGCACACCGCTTAGTGCGGAAAATTTTAATCATATGGAGCAAGGGATTGCTGATGCACACACAGAAATTACGCAGCTAAATTCTGATAAAGAATACAAAACTTATTCTACTGATGGAATCAGCATAGAAATAAATAGCCAGTGTGCTATGTTTTATATCAGAAAAAGCAAAAGTTTGACAGGTGGAAATACAACTCAAACTTTATTAGATTTACCTAATGGTATCACTTTAAAAAATGAAGTTTTCGCTCCTTGCGAAATCATTGACGGAAGCTGGACTCCATACGGAAATACCGGCTACATAAACGCCAGAAACGGACAGATAAATGTGCGATGCAAAGACAGTACGTCTACCAGTATAGTCATTGCTATGTTTACAGTTCCTAGGTATTTTATACAATTTAGTTAAATTATATGAAATTTTATTTAATCCCAAAAACTCTTATGTATTTAACGCCATGATCAGCAGACAGTTTTACAGTTGTAGCAGTATCGCTTGCATATGTAAACGATACTGCAGATATCGTGCTGTCATTCGAACCATGAGCCACGAAGCTATAGGATTTTCCTATTTTTTCGAAGATAACCCTTGGAACAGTTACAATACTGCGAATATCATCATCACTAGCACCGAACGCAAACACAATAAATTTGTAATCACTTAGTTTTCGATCACCATAATGATTAATTGTTTGACTTGTTGTCGAAACAGATGTTCCTACTATGATTGTATCGTAATCAGAATTTAGCTGCGGAAGTCTACGAATCCTCCGCAGCGGAAAAGAGTATAATGCACACATAACACACAAAGGAGAAAGTATTATGCGTGACAGAATTATAAGTAACGTGCTAATCAAAATGGGCAATAGAATCAAGAAAAAAGAGCTAGATTATCTTGAAAATGTGTTGGTAGAAGAGTTCCGAGATGTACAGATTAAGAAAGAATCGACGGAATTGACGGAATACAATGACAGTTTAAGGAAGCTAAAAGATACGTTCCTTGCAACGCTGATTGTAGAAAATAAATCCAACAGAACGATTGAACAGTATAATTTACATCTAACACAGTTTGTAGATTATTTCACTGCCAAAGAAGCAAAAGACATAGATGCAACCGATATTAGGGGATTTCTATATGCGTATAAGCAAAGCAGAGGCATATCGAATTTATCATTAAACAATAAGCGATCAGCAATATCCTCGTTTTTTAGTTGGCTGGCTGATGAGGAGTACATTGACAAAGATCCAACTCGAAAAATTAAGAAAATCAAAGTAACAAAGAAAAAGAAGAAGGCGTTTACAGCTGATGAAATGGAACGTATGCGTATAGCATGTACGGATATTCGTGATCGGGCGTTGATAGAGATGTTAGCATCCACAGGTTGTCGTGTCTCAGAATTAAGCAGTATAAAGCTAAACGATATAGATTTTATTCGAAAGAAAGTGCGGATCATTGGTAAAGGAGATAAAGAGCGAACAGTGTTTATATCAGATCAGGCAATGATTTATCTGAATAGATATTTAGAAATCAGAAAAGATAATAACATTTCACTTTTTGTTTCTAAGAGGCATCCATATGATCAGTTAAGAAAAGACGGAATCGAGCGAATTGTAAGAGATTTAGGAAGATCATGTAATGTATATGCACATCCGCATAAATTCCGACGGACGTTATGTACGCAATTGATTAAGCGAGGCATGCCGCTTCAGGATGTTGCGATCTTGTTAGGTCATGCAGACATTAATATGACTGCCGGTACATACTATGATGCTTCGGACGATATGATTGAATATGAATATATTCGTTATGCAGCTTAAAGAATAATAACAAATCTAATATATAAACTATTAAATCTGCTTAAAAGGGAAGGAGATTTTATTTTTATGCGAAAAAATATTATAAAAAACAGATCGCCATGCTAAACAGCTATGGTAACAATAAATAGAACTCAACAACACAGCTAAATTCTGATATAAGAAAAACAGAATTTGCACTATCTAATATAGATTCAAAATATAAATTTGTTGGAAATTGCTATAAGCAAAACAAAAGAGTATATATAAATGGTTATTTTCATTGCACTTCTCCTAATGTCGGAACAACCACTTGCTTTTTTGTTCCAGAAGGCTTTAGACCAAAAATAAAATGTGGATCAGCATGCTATACGGATGATGATGTCAATTTTAATAACATTGGAGCTGTCAAAGTTGATACCAACGGAGATATAACAATATATTTTCCTACAGTATATTCAAATTGTGTATATGTATCTATGGTGTACGATATAAATTAATTTGATTTAAAGCATATAACTTCGCAAGGACATCCTTGATATGCAGAAGGAACTTCTATCAAATATAATTCTTTTCCATACAATGCCATACCTAATACATTGTATCGCCACTGATCATACTTTTTTACTCTTATAGCTATCGGAGCCATATTATTGGGCCAATTAGCGTGTATGATACCTTCTGAGCCATTGGGCGTGATCATATTGCCTAAAAACTGTATTATGCTTTTTGTATCAGAATTTAGCTGTGTTACTGCTTGCGGAAAGGAAAAAAATATGGTTGATATGACACAAATCTTAAATGATATCTTAAAAGCAATCTTCGGAAAAGATGTGCGGCAAGCCATCCATGATGGAATTAAAAGATCAAATGATATCGCAGATGATTGCAATACAAGACAGACAAGCTTAGAAAGACAGTATGATGAGTTATTAAAAAACTTTAGTTCTTCATCTCCATCAGATGTAGAAATCGTTGATGCAAGAACGGGACCAGATGGAACTATATACGAAACTCTCAGGAAACGATTAGAAGATCCAAGATGTTCATAAAGGAGCTGAATATGGAAATCAGAGCAGGACCTATAAAGGTCTTATTTTTATGCAACAAAATAATATTTTCTGTAAAGAAAGGAAAGTGAGGGAAATGAAGAAAATGACAAACAATGTAATTGACACTTATAATGCAGTGACAGGATCAATCGTGGCCGTACTGAGCTACATTTTAGGCGAGCACTGGATTTTATTCGTTGCTTTTCTTGCTCTAAACATTGCAGACTGGTTAACAGGGTGGATGAAAGCAAGCATAGCAGGCAAAGAAAACTCAGGAGCTGGTTGGAGAGGCGTACTCAAGAAACTAGGATACTGGATCATGATCATGGTTGCATTTGGAGCATCAGCGGTATTTGTAGAAATTGGAAAGGTAATTGGAGTAGATCTTGGAATTACAACATTGCTTGGATGGTTTGTGTTAGCATCGTTACTGATTAATGAAATTAGATCTATTGTAGAGAATTTTGTAGAAGCAGGATTCAATGTACCAGCAGTTCTGGTAAAAGGATTGGAAGTAGCAGACAAAGTAGTTAATAAAGATCAGGAGGAAGAATAATGGCAGTATATAATATTCATGGCGGACATAACCCAGCAGGCAAGATCGCCTGTGGAGCATCAGATCTCCTGGATGAATCAAAGGAAGATAGAAAGATTGCAAAAGCAATTATTAAATATCTTAAAAAAGCAGGTGCAACTACATATAATTGTACAGTTAGCAATGGAAAAAGTCAGAACGATGTGCTTAAAAAGATTTGTGCAAAGTGCAATCAGCACGATGTAACCCTTGACGTATCCGTTCATTTAAACAGCGGCCGTAATGATCATAAGGGAGATAAAAAACTTGGTGGCTTTGAGGTGTGGGCTACAGCATACAGCGGAGTAAAAAAAGAAGTAGCTCAACGAGCTGTTGCTAACATGAAGAAGTTAGGATTTACAGCCCATGGAGATCCGTATAAGAAAACTTCTGGTTTGTATTACCTGAACCACACGAAAGCCAAAGCATTGTTGTTTGAGACTTGTTTTGTTGATGATAAGGATGACTATTTACTATATAAAACAACTGGACCAGATGCCATTGGTAAAGCTTTAGCCGAGGCAATCACTGGAAAAACTATTAAAACTAGAACTGTGGCAAAAATTACATCTGTATTCAAATCTGGTGTTTTAGTTAAAATTACAGGAAATGCTACATATGGCGGTGCGGCAAAAGGTAAATTTATACCTAGTGCTTATTTAAATAAGAAGTATACGGTTACAAAGGTTCAGACAAATAACAGACAGCAGGAAGCCCTTATTAAGCAACTGAACAGTTGGGTTCCAACAAAATATCTTACTATTGTAAAATAAAAGCGATTGCCGATGGCATCATCACATGGTAAAGAAAAATAATATTTCTATGTTACTAATTTGTTACTAAATATAGCATTTTAGAGGCAGTTTAGAAGTATTAAAACATTCAACAAATGGCTTAAATACGATGTTTTGGGCATTTGTTATTTGAAAATATTTATGGTATAATAAGAATATCATAAAAATTCATTGCAGACCGCATGATGTATGTTGCAGATTGGAGGCAAATATGAGCAGAAAAACAAGAACAAAAAGTAAGACAAGAAATAATGCAAAAAGCAGGGCAAAAAAAGCAACTGTTTCAACAGTGAAAAGTACAGATACAGAAGAGACTGTTATTCCAACAGCAGAACCTGCAATAATAAAAGAGGAAGTTGCACAACCAGAACCAAAAGAAGAAATCAAAATAGAAACGCCAGTAGAAGAAAATCAGGTTATTGAACAGCCTGATCTTGGACCAAGAAGAAGTGTTGTTTTTATTGGCTCAGAATGCTATCCATTTGTGAAAACAGGAGGTCTTGGAGATGTAATGTCTGCACTTCCAAAGAGTCTTGCTAAATTAAATGTAGATGTGAAAGTAATCCTTCCAAAGTATAAATGCATTCCTTGGGAATATCAAGAAAAGATGGAATACAAAGGCTCTTTCTATATGGATCTTTGTTCTGATGGAAGACAATATTATGTAGGTATTATGGAGTATCAGGAAGACGGTGTAGTTTATGATTTTATCGACAATGAGGAATTTTTCTCTTGGGGTAATCCGTATACAAATCTGATTGATGATATTCCAAAGTTCTGTTATTTTTCCAAGGCAGCATTGGCGGCACTGAATTATCTGGACTGGGTTCCTGATGTAGTACACTGCCACGACTGGCAGGCAGCGTTGGTACCACTTTATCTAAGAACATGTTTTGCAGATACAAATGTAGGACGTGCAAGTGCAGTACTTACGATACATAACCTAAAATTCCAAGGTATCTACGACAGAAAAATGATCCAATACTGGTCAGGACTTCCGGATTATGTATTCAACAAAGACTGCCTGACTCAGAACTGGTTGGATGCGAATATGTTAAAAGGTGGAATCACTTATTGCAATAGACTTACAACGGTAAGTAACACATACGCTGGAGAGATTCAGACAGAAGAATATGGAGAAGGACTTGCAGAGCACTTAAGATATCACCAGAATAAGATCAGAGGAATTGTAAATGGTATTGATATCAACATCTGGAATCCATCTACAGACAAGTTGTTAAAAGCAAATTATGATGCAAAGACAGCAATCGAAAATAAAAAGAAGAATAAGAAAGCACTACAGGAATCTTTAGGATTAGAGGTCGACGAACACAAGATGGTGATCGGATTGATTTCTCGTCTTACGAACCAAAAAGGACTTGATCTGGTCAATGACGTAATTCCAGGCGTTATGGATGGAAATACACAGGTAGTTGTTCTTGGTACAGGTGATTCCTGGTATGAAGAAGCTTTCCGTTCTTACGAGAATCAATATAAAGGAAGTTTTTGTGCCTATATTGCTTACGATGAAAATGTTGCCCACAATATCTATTCTGGATGTGATGCACTTTTAGTTCCATCAAGATTCGAGCCATGCGGACTAACACAATTGATTGCTATGAGATATGGTGCGATTCCAATTGTCAGAGAGACAGGAGGACTTAGAGATACTGTTTGGCCATATAACATGTTTGATAATACAGGTAACGGCTTTACATTTGATCGATATGAAAGCGGACTTCTGTATGATACGATCAATAGAGCAAAGACATGCTACTTTGAGAATAGAGCAAGCTGGGATGATATGGTGATCCGTGATATGAATAAAGATGTATCATGGGAGACAAGTGCAAGACAGTACAAAGATATGTATGTAGAATTAACACCAAGATAAAATTGTGATTTGTTGATAATTTTTGTATTTGTTGACAGAAGATGAAAGAAACTTACGAACACCGATTTGTTGGGATGTTTAGGAGTATAATAAACACTTATCTTCTGTCTTGAAAAAACTAATTTACATCCAAGACCATTCTCCATACACATTCGGTAGTGGTTTCGATTACGTAAATTATTTGAATATTATAAAAAGGGTTATCTGTCTGAGACCGTAGGAACACGCCTGCACTTAGTGAGTGGATGGTCGTTAGACCATTCAGAAGCTTAGTACAGCTGCGTGTGAGTCGAGCGAGAGCGCGTCGCAGACAGATAACCCTTTTTATAATATTCCACCAATAATTTTCGTCATCAAACCAGCAAATTAAAATTTCTTCAAAAGCAACGGTATTTCCGCCACAAGCATTCCAATCCATCCGGCAAGATAAGAAAACGGTAATGCTTCAATTTGCAATGAAAAATGGAACACAAGAATAGCAGCAAAGATCACACGAACAGACATATTCACAAAACTACTGATCAACGTAATTTTAAGATCTCCGATTCCACGAAAATATCCCTGAACCCCATTTGTAACCGCAGGAAACAGATACATTAAAGAAATCATTTTTAAATAAGTCACCCCATGTTTACATACCACAGGATCACTTGAGAAAAGCTGCATCAATGGATGTGCTAAAAAGAAGCACACCAAAAAGATAAAAATTCCATAAATCAGTTCAATCTTCATTCCGCAGCGAAAAGCGGCTTTAATTCGATTTGTCTTTTTTGCACCCTTATTTTGAGCCATTAAAGCAGTCATTGCATGGGCGATGTTTTGCTGTGGCATATAAGCAAAATCATCAATGCGGTTTACTGCTGCAAAGGCGGCAGATACAAAGACACCCATGGAGTTTACGATAGACTGCACACCTAGTTTACCAAGCTGTACTGTAGCCTGCTGCATAGCAGAAGCCCATCCATATGCAATGGTCTGTTTTAAAAGAGATGGGTCAAAGACAAACCATTTCTTTCCGAGTCGTAAGATAGGAATCTTCTTTTGAATATAAATGATGCAAAGTAAGCAGGAGATTGCTTCGCTTAATACGGTAGAAATAGCACAGCCTTCACTTCCCATATGAAAAATAAGTACAAAAACAAGATCTCCAAATACATTGACCACAGAGCTGATGATCAGAAAATAAAGAGGAGATTTACTGTCCCCAAGAGCGCGGAGTGTACTGGCAAAACAGTTATACATAAATGTAAAAATAAGGCCAGAAAAAATAATGCGTAAATAAAGTTTGGTCATAGGAATGATCACGGAATCCACCTGCATCAAGGTAAGGATTGGATGAGCAAATAAAATACAAAAAACAGACAACGTAAGAGAAAATATAATGCCAGAGATCATTGTTGTGCTGATCTGTTTGTGGAGTTTATCGTATTCCTTAGCTCCAAACATATTTCCCATCAGGATACTGGCACCCATACAAAGTCCATTTAGAAATAAAATAAATAATGTAGAAATCGGATTACAGATACCAACAGCAGCCAAAGCATGACTTCCAACAAAACGCCCGACAATGATACTGTCGATTGCGTTATACATCAGCTGAAAGATATTGCCAAGGACGAGCGGTATCGTAAATCGAATCAGTTGTGGTGTGATATTTCCAGTTGTTAAATCTTTTTCCATTGTAATAATTCTCCGTTCGTATGTAGATTTTAAACTGTAGGCTATTGTACCATGTTTTTACTATGTAGTATATATGTGATACTTTGGTGATTCTATAAAATTTAAGAAATTTGATCATTTTATTCTTTTCAAATGATTTGATATCACTTAAAATATAGAAAAATATGACTATAATAATAGGAAAAAATGACGATCAGAAATGGGAGAAATAACAAATGAGCCAAAGAAAAAACAAAAAAGTATACTATCACCTGCCAGGATTATTTGAATTTTATGAATTATATTGTGCCTTTCTGCCATTATATAAGGAACACAGAGAATACTTTTATGACTGGTGTGAGATCAGTTCCATCTATGGCTCTCCCGCAGATTGTCTCTGGGGAGGTGGACGTGCAGGATTTGGATCTGATAATCCAGAAGAAGTCTTAAAACTTACACAGGAATATGGAATTTCAGCCAGACTGACTTTTAGCAACAGTTTACTTAGAAAAGAACATTTAACAGATAAAAAATGTAATATCCTATGCAAAATGTTTGAAGAAGTTGGAGAAAAAAGAAATGGAGTGATCGTCCATTCGGATTTATTGCTTAAGTATTTGGAAACAAATTATCCAAAATTATATTTCGTATCTTCTACGACAAAAGTGTTGACGGATTTTAATGAATTTTTGCAAGAAGTAAAGAAAGAAGATTTTCGGTATGTAGTACCAGATTTTCGGTTAAATAAAGCATTTGATAAATTAAACATGCTTTCGGAGCAGGAGAAAAATAAAGTGGAATTTTTATGCAATGAATGCTGTTGGTTTGGATGTAAAGACAGAAAGCAATGCTACGAAATAGTCAGTCGAAAAAACTTAGGAGAAATGATACCAGATCACAAATGCAACTCGCCAGATGCAAAGGAAGGCTATCGTTTTTCAAAGGCAATGAAGAATCCAGGATTTATCAGTGCTAATGATATAAAGAAAATTTATCTTCCAATGGGGTTTGAGAATTTTAAAATTGAAGGACGTGGATTGGGAAGTGCGTTGGTTTTGGAGTTTCTACTATACTATATGGTAAAACCAGAATACCAAATATGCGTTAGAGAAGAAGTTTATTTGGATAATATGCTTGATTTATTTTAATGTATAATGCATTTTATACAACACATAAAGCAAAACTGTTTATTAAAAAATGCGAGGAATCTAAGTTAAGAAGTTTAAGAAAAAGAAGGGGTTTCTTTTTCTTGTATGATTTAGTATAATAGAGAGATACAGTGAAATATATATTGAAAATAGGAGAGAAAAATGGAAAAGAAAAATGACTTTAAGCCTTTTATTTCCGCAGATAAAGTATTACCAGAGTTTACAGTTACATCAGTAATCCTTGGTATGATACTGGCGGTTATATTTGGTGGTGCAAACGCTTATTTGGGGCTAAGAGTTGGTATGACTGTATCAGCCTCCATTCCAGCGGCAGTTATTTCCATGGGTGTGATCCGTGTGATCTTAAAGAAAGATTCCATCCTTGAAAATAACATGGTACAGACAATTGGTTCAGCAGGTGAATCATTAGCAGCAGGAGCAATCTTTACAATCCCTGCTATTTTTATTTGGGCATCAGAAAAGGGAAGTGGAGTTACTGCTCCATCTTTTGTATCTATCGCATTGATCGCGCTTTGCGGTGGTATTTTAGGAGTACTTTTTATGGTACCTCTTCGTACAGCCCTCATCGTAGAAGAACATGGGGTACTTCCTTATCCTGAAGGAACAGCTTGTGCAGAAGTGCTTTTAGCTGGAGAAGAAGGAGGAAGTAAATCTAAAGTTGTATTTGCAGGACTCGGAATTGCGGCAGTTTATAAATTTATTGCAGATGGTTTAAAACTTTTCCCTAGTGAAGTTGAATTTTCAATGCAGGGACAGTATACAACATCCGTTGGTATGGATGTTCTTCCGGCATTAGCAGGTGTAGGTTATATCTGTGGTGTGCAGGTATCAAGCTATCTTTTTGCAGGTGGTGTGCTATCTTATCTTGTATTAATTCCTGCAATTGCTTATTTTGGCGGAGATTCTTTATCAAAAGTTGTCGATGAGACAGGAAAAGCACTTGCATTTAATCAGTTAGGTGCAAGCCAGATCTGGAGTAACTATGTCAGATATATTGGTGCCGGTGCAGTAGCAGCTGGTGGTCTGATCAGTCTGATCAAGACATTCCCAACAATGATCAAGACATTTGGACATGCTATGAAGGGATTCGGTAAGAAAGGTGACAGCCAGTTAAGAACACAGCAGGATATTTCTATGAAAGTGGTTCTTGGAGGAATCCTGATCATTGCAGTTTTAATCTGGTTATTACCAGAGATTCCAGTAAGCTTCTTGGGAGCAGTGATGATTGTTGTATTTGGTTTCTTCTTTGCAACGGTATCATCTAGAATGGTTGGTATTGTAGGAAGTAGTAATAACCCAGTATCAGGTATGGCGATCGCGACACTGATCGTAACAACATTTATCTTAAAAGCAACTGGAAATACAGGAGCAGCAGGTATGGTATCAGCAATTTCTATTGGTACTGTTATCTGTATCGTAGCAGCTATGGCAGGAGATACTTCACAGGACTTAAAGACAGGTTATATCGTAGGTGCGACACCTAGATTACAGCAGATCGGAGAATTGATCGGTGCGATCGTAGCAGCATTTGCGATCGGAGGAGTTATGTACCTTCTGAACGCAGCATGGGGATTCGGTTCTGATCAGATTCCAGCACCACAGGCAACATTGATGAAGATGGTCGTTGAAGGTGTTATGGGTGGTACATTACCATGGGTATTGATTTTCATGGGTGTGTTTATCGCAATCGTTGTTGAAATCCTTGGAATTCCAGTGTTAGCATTTTCAATCGGTCTTTATTTACCAATTTACTTAAGTACACCGATCATGGTTGGTGGACTGATTCGTTGGTTTATTGACAATAAGAGAAAATATGACAGTGATGCGGCAAGAAAAGACGGATCAGATCGAGGAGTCCTTTATGCTGCAGGTATGATTGCAGGAGAAGGTATCGTTGGTATCCTTCTGGCTGTACTGGCAGTATTTGGTGTTGCAGATAAGATCAATCTGTCATCTGTATATGGAGCTGCCTTCCAGAGTGTAGGTAACTGGGTAGGTTTAGCAGCTTTTGTAGTATTGTTAGCTATATTATTCTACTTCACAAGAAATAAAAAGACGATTGAAGTAGACGCAAAATAATAAAAATAAATATGTATTTCAGTGAGAAGAAAGCACTGCTGCGATTCTGCAGTAGTGCTTTCTAAATAAAAAGGTGCATTATGAAAGAAAAGAAGAATTATATTGACAACATCCCGAAGATCAATGATATGAAATGGGATGTGTCAGAAGATGGAATTGTAGAAATTACAGTAGAAAATACTGGATTTTATAATACGATCGCGCAGAAAATATTTAAAAAGCCACGTTACAGTTTTATCAAATTAGATGAATATGGAAGTTTTGTGTGGCAGAAAATTGATGGAAAGAAAAGTATTTATGAGATAGGAAAAGAACTTCAAGCAGTTCATGAAGGTGCAGCAACACAGTTATATGAAAGATTATCACAGTATTTTGCAATTTTAGAAAGAAATAAATACATTGTTTTTGAAGAATAAATATTATTAAAAGTGAAAAAGGATTTAATATGAAAATATCAACAGTGATCATAGGCATTGCTTTATTTGCCATAGTGACGATGATCCTATATGGATGGGGAATCGTAAAACAAAAGAATCAGACAAGTGACCTGATGAATTTGCTTTTTAGTAAAGGACAGGATAAAATAAAAAAGTATTTAAAACAACATGAATACGTTACAATTTCACAGGTAGAACAGATTTGCGAAGGTCTTGAAGCGAAACAGCCATTTTCAAGAAATAAAGCGGTTGTGAAGGATAAACGAGACTATGCGAAGAAACTTGTAGAATATATGCTGAAAACGAATCAGCTCGAACAAGAGGGCAGTCGTTACAAAATGCACAAAAAATAAGGAGGACATAAAATGTCAGTATTAGGAGAATTACAGCCAAACAAAGTATTTAAATATTTTGAGGAGATTTGTTCAATCCCTCACGGATCAAGAAATCTGCAGCAGATTAGCGATTATCTGGTAGATTTTGCAAAAGCACATGAATTAAAATACAGACAGGATGAAGATCTGAATGTGATCATCTGGAAAGATGGATCCAAAGGATATGAGGCTTCTGAACCAGTCATTCTTCAGGGACATATGGACATGGTTGCAGTCAAAGAAGCAGATTGCGATAAAGATATGGAAAAAGAAGGATTGGATCTGGAAATCAATGGAGATTATATTTCAGCAAAAGGAACTTCTTTAGGTGGAGATGATGGGATTGCGGTTGCATATACACTTGCAGTGTTAGACGATGAAGAAATGGCACACCCACCAATCGAAGCAATCTTTACAGTTAACGAAGAAATCGGTATGCTTGGAGCAGCAACTATTGATGTTTCAGATCTTAAGGGACGTTTATTTATGAACATGGATTCTGAAGACGAAGGAGTGTTTACAGTCAGCTGTGCAGGTGGAGCATCCGTAATCTGTAAGATTCCATATGAGACAGAAACTGTCAATGCATCTGTTATTGAAATCAAGATGACTGGATTTGCAGGTGGGCATTCTGGTGTCGAGATCATCAAAGGGCGTTTGAACGCAAACTGTGCAATGGCAAGAGTATTGTTAAGTCTGTTTAATGAGGTTGAAATGCAGCTTGTTTCCGTAAATGGTGGAGAAAAAGACAATGCGATCGCTAAGTTTAGCGAAGCATCTGTTGCAGTACTTCCAGAAGAATTAGAAGCAGCAAAACAGATCGTTGAAGATACATTTGCACAGATCAAAGAAGAATATAAAGTCACAGATCCAGATGCAAAATTAACAGTGAATGTAAAAGAAGCAGCAAATATAGAAACATTCACAGAAGATACAACATTTGCAGTAGTAACAGCAATGGTTCATATGCCAAATGGTGTTCAGAGAATGAATCCAGAGATTGAAGGATTGGTACAGACATCACTGAATATGGGAATTTTAACAACAGAAGAATCTGAAGTACAGATGACATTTGCAGTTAGAAGTTCCAGTGAGACAGAAAAACAGTATCTGATCGATCAATTAACATCTCTTACAGAAACATTAGGAGGGAATGTAGAGATTGCAGGACCATATCCAGGATGGGAATATAAAGCAGATTCCAGATTACGTGAGGTTATGGTTGAAGCATATAAACATTTATACAACGGAGAAGAACCAGTTGTTGAAGGTATTCATGCAGGACTTGAATGTGGAATCTTTGCTTCTAAATTGCCGGGGCTTGATGCAGTATCCTTTGGACCACAGATGGAACATATTCATACAACAAATGAGGTGTTGAGTATCTCATCTACAGAACGTACATGGGAACTGGTTGTGAAAACGTTGGCTGCTTTGAAATAAATTGTGATTTGTAATGGTGTTGCATGTATGAGTCAGAAAGAAGATAAGAAGAAATATTTATAAGAAAAAGGGATGACACTCCGCATTTTTGAAAGCGTTTTTTACAAATCGCTGATCCGCGCCTGTTCCTTTGATAACTTCCTGGCTGCGAGCCAAAATGCCCGCAGCTACGGTCAGACAATCAACCACAGGGCGCTGCGAATTTGTAAAAAATGCATTCAAAAAGTGCTCATGTTGTCACCCTTTTTTCTTATAAATATTTCTTCTTATCTTCTTTCTGACTCATACAACGAAACACTATTCAAACCACTACACAGTATGTATGTTAAACGGTATTGGTTGATGATTTTTGTATTCGTTGACAGAAGATGAAAGAAACTTACGAACACCGATTTATCGAGGTGTTTGGAAAATATTCAAATTGCTTATCTTCAGTTTGTTGATAATATTATTGGAGTTGAATCTTCTGCCATTTTGTATTGATATATTATAACAAGTACGATTATAATAAAATAGTTGTGTTTTTTTAAACCATTTTATACAATAATAAATAGAAAAATCAAAATGAAAGGAATAAAATGAATCCATGGAAGAATTCTTACAAGTAGGAGCAATCGCCAACACACACGGCATCGCTGGGGAAGTCAAAGTATTTCCGATGACAGATGATATCAAACGATTTAAGAAATTAAAAGAAGTATATTTAGATACAGGAAAAGAAAGAAAACTATTACACGTAGTGTCATGCAAATTCGTAAAGAACCAGCCGGTTTTGAGATTTAAAGAATTTTCAAATATCAACGAAGTAGAGATGTATAAAAGAAAAGGCCTGTTTGTTACAAGAGATCAGGCAGTACCTCTTGAAAAAGACGAATACTTTATCGCAGATCTGATCGGTCTTTCTGTGATCAGAGAGGATAATGGAGAAGTTCTTGGGGAATTAACTGATGTTTTACAGACGGGTGCAAATGATGTCTATGAAGTGAAGATGGAAGATGGAAAAGAAGTTTTACTTCCAGCGATCAGAGAATGCATTAAGAATGTGGATCTTCAAAAAGGTGAGATCACAGTCCATGTCATGAAAGGATTATTAGATGAATAGATTTCATATATTAACATTATTTCCAGAGATGGTGATGGACGGGTTGAATACAAGTATCATCGGAAGAGCGATTGAAGCAGGACTTCTTGAGATCAATGCGGTCAATATTCGTGACTATTCTACCAATAAACATATGAAAGTGGATGATTACCCATATGGAGGCGGAGCCGGACTTGTGATGCAGCCAGAGCCGGTTTACCGTGCGTATAAAGACCTTGAAAAAGATATGAAGAAGAAACCAAGAGTTGTCTATCTGACGCCGCAAGGGACAACATTTCATCAGGAGATGGCAAAGGAACTTGCAAAAGAAGAAGAATTAGTTTTTTTATGTGGGCATTATGAAGGAATCGATGAGAGGGTTTTGGAAGAAATAGTTACAGATTATGTATCAATCGGAGATTATGTATTGACTGGTGGGGAATTGCCTGCAATGGTGATGATCGATTCAATTTCAAGATTGGTTCCAGGTGTTTTACATAATGATGATTCCGCTGGGGATGAATCTTTCGAAAATGGGTTGCTTGAATATCCACAGTATACAAGACCACCAGTGTTTTTAGATAAAGAGGTGCCAGAAGTTCTTTTATCCGGACATCACGAGAATATCCGCAAATGGAGGCATGAACAGTCAGTCAAACGTACCAAAGAGAGAAGACCGGATCTATGGGAGGCATATGAGAAGGAGATGAAAGAAAAAGATGGGGGAAAATAGGATTAAGCTTGTCGCAGCGGATATGGATGGAACACTGTTGAATCGAGAGCGTAAGATTACAAAGTATACACAGAATGTGATCAAAAAAGCAATGGCACAAGGTGTTTATTTCGTTCCGGCTACAGGAAGAGCTGTGAATGCATTACCGCCAGAGTTAAAAGAGATGGAAGGAATTCGCTATGGGATTTTCAGTAATGGTGCAACCATTTATGACTTAAAAGAAGAAAAAGTGATTTATAAAAATCATTTTGAAATGGATCGAGTTTTAGAGTTGATGGATTTTCTTAAGCAATTTGATCTAATGGAAAGTATTAGTTTAAATGGGCAATCCTATGCTAACAAAAAAGAAATGGAAAATATTGATTATTATGAACTTGATTCAAATACAAAAGCAATTGTGCAGGGGTCGAGAGTTCTTGTTGATGATTTAGAGATGTTTGTAAAAGAACAGTCAACAACTGTTGAGAAGACAACTTTATTATTTAAGACGATGGAAGAAAGACAAAGAGCAGCGGATGCATTGAGTAAGATTGAAGACATTCAGTTTTCAAGTTCTCTTCCAAAGAATCTTGAGATTTCTAAGAAAGGCTGTAATAAAGGAGATGGTCTGTTCCATCTTGCAAAGATCTTGAATATTCAAAAAGAAGAGATTATGAGTTGTGGGGATGCAGACAATGACAGAGAACTTTTAGAAAGTGCAGGACTTGCGGTTGTTATGGAAAATGGCCTTGATTCTATGAAAGCGATCGCAGACTATATTACGGTTTCCAATCAGGAAAATGGAGTCGCAAAGGCAATGGAGAAATTTGTATTAAGGTAAAGAATCTTAAAAAATACAAAAAAACACTTGCTTCACATAAAAAAATATGATAATATGTTCAAGTTGTTATAAATATGGATGGTCCTCTGTTACATTTGGTATTAAGAACATCTAAAAACGTTCAAGGAGGAACAACAATGAGCGCACAGGATATTATTAAAAGCATCGAAGATGCACAGTTAAGAGAAGTTGCTGAATTCAAAACAGGAGACACTGTAAGAGTTCACGCGAAAGTAAAAGAAGGAAACCGTGAAAGAATTCAGGTTTTCGAAGGAACAGTCATCAAAAGACAGAATGGTGGAGCACGCGAAACATTTACTGTAAGAAAACAGGCAAGTGGTGTTGGTGTTGAAAAAACATGGCCAGTACATTCTCCAATCATCGAAAAGATTGAAGTAGTAAGACGTGGTAAAGTAAGACGTGCTAAATTATACTACTTACGTGATCGTGTTGGTAAAGCAGCAAAAGTAAAAGAAAGAGTATAATCAGACAAAGATTGTCAAAAGAGAGGGATAGGCTGTATAGCTTATCCCTGTTTTAGTATACAGGAATTTTACGAATCTTTCTATACGAAGAGGAAAGGAGTTCTTCTATGAGGAAAGGATACACAGTAACCTATCAGATGCGCAAGAAACAGCGTCAGCAAAGGGAAATCGTGATTCAGTATGTCTTAAAATTTGTCGGAGTTGTGTTACTGGCATTTTTGTTAGTAAGATTTGTGTGTTTCAGTTTTACGATTCAAGGTGATTCTATGTCACCAACGATTGAAAGAGGTGAAAAACATCTGGTGAATCGCCTGATCTATCAGATCAAGGGACCAAGTAGGTATGATGTGGTCATATTTAAATCAGATGACAAGAATGGAAATTACTATGTAAAACGAGTGATAGGTCTTCCGGGAGAAAAGGTTCAGATCAAAAACGGCAGAATCTATGTAAACGGAAAGAAAACAAAAGCATTTTCAAGTCAGAAGATTTTATCTGCAGGATTAGCAGCAGATGAGATTACATTAAAGAGTAAGCAGTACTTTGTTGTGGGAGATAACTATAATAATAGTGAAGATTCCAGAAGTGCGAGTGTTGGAAATATCAAAAGAACAAATATCATTGGAAAGGTCGGTATCAAATACTGGCCGTGGTAAACAGAGGGAAGGAGAAATAAAGAATGGATTTTCAGTGGTACCCGGGTCATATGACCAAAGCAAAACGTATGATGCAGGAAAACATGAAACTGATCGATATTATGATCGAACTTGTGGATGCAAGAATTCCACTAAGCAGCAGAAATCCGGATATTGACCAGTTGGCAGCGAACAAGTCACGATTGATCTTGTTAAATAAGACAGATATGGCAGATGAACGTGTGACTGCACAGTGGGAAGAATATTTTAAAGAAAAAGGATTCTATGTAGCAAGAACAAATGCAAGATCAGGAAAAGGTGTCAAAGGTACACAGGCGATCGTGATGGATGCCTGCAAGGAAAAACTTGAGAGAGATAGAAAACGTGGGATTAAAAACCGTCCGATCAGAGCAATGATCGCAGGAATCCCAAACGTTGGAAAATCAACATTTATCAACAGTCTGGTTGGAAAAGCCTGTACAAAAACAGGAAATAAACCAGGAGTTACAAAAGGAAAACAGTGGATCAAATTAAATAAGAATATTGAATTATTAGATACCCCTGGAATTTTATGGCCTAAATTTGAAGACCAGCAGGTTGGGCTTCGTCTGGCATTGATCGGATCGATCAGAGATGAAATCCTCAATCAGGATGAAATGGCGATCGAACTGATCGAGTATTTAAAAAATCATTATCAGGGAATTCTTGCTGATCGCTATCAAGTAGATGAAAATGAAGATAAAGTGAAAATCTTAGAACAGATTGCGCTAAATCGTAATTGTAAGATGAAAGGAAATGAATTAGATTACGAAAAAGCATCAAAGATCGTATTAGAGGAATTCCGAAATGGGAAATTAGGAAAAATTTCCCTGGAAACACCAGAAGAAGGGACAAAAGAGGCATAAAAGCCTTTGAGGGGCAGATATAAGAATGTTTAAAAGTATTCTAAGGTTGTTGGGTACCATTTTGATCGCGGTTGCATTTGCATTTGTTCTTATTACGTGTGTTGGTGAACGGACGAAAGTAAGTGGACATTCAATGGAACCGCACTTGCATGATCATGATCAAGTGTTGTTAGATAAGTTAACATATCGTTTTCGGGATCCTAAACGATATGAGATCATTGTATTTCCAGGACCAGAAGGTGGCGATCAGTTTTTTGTAAAGCGAGTGATCGCACTTCCAGGAGAAACGGTAAAGATCACAAAAGGAAAAGTCTATGTAAATGACAAAGAAGTAAAAGATTATTCTAAAGATCATACGACAGATTCATGTGAATTAAAAGGAAAGTTTCATCTTTCATCAGATGAATATTTTGTTTTAGGAGATAACAGAGATAATAGTAATGACAGCAGATACAAAGAGGTTGGTCCAGTAAAGAGGTCAAAGATCACAGGGAGGATCATTTTCCGGTTTTATCCATGGAAGAATGCAGGTGTGATCCGGCCATAGGAAGGGTTTTAAGACTTATGACAAAGAAAGAAGAACGAGAAGCCAGAAAGTTAGAAAAATTAAGGCTTGAGAAAGAAAGAATGTATGAGATGTTTTCTTTTGAAAGAGAATATGGAGATCATCAGGCGATTTGTGGAATTGATGAAGTTGGAAGAGGACCATTTGCAGGACCTGTTGTTGCGGCTGCAGTGATTTTGCCAAAAGACTGTGATATTTTATATCTGAATGATTCCAAAAAGCTTTCAGAGAAGAAAAGGGAGCTTTTATATGATGAGATTTATGAGAAAGCAGTTGCAATCGGTATTGGAATGTCTTCAGAAGAAGTGATCGATGAGATCAATATCCTGCAGGCAACTTATAAGGCAATGCAGCAGGCAATTTCAAAGCTTTCGATAAAACCAGATCTTTTATTGAATGATGCGGTAACAATTCCAGACGTTGAGATCGAACAGGTTCCGATCATCAAAGGAGATGCAAAAAGCGCATCGATCGCAGCGGCAAGTATTGTTGCGAAAGTTACAAGGGACCGTATGATGAAAGAATATGATACAATTTATCCGGGATATGACTTTGCAAAAAATAAAGGATATGGAACCAAAGCACATATTGAAGGAATCAAAAAGCAGGGAATCTGTGATATCCATAGAAGAACATTTGTAAAGAAATACATATAAAAAACAAAAAAGTATATATAATATGAAGAAAAATAACAGGGAGACAGGGGCAAAAGCAGAAGCGATTGCCTGTTGGTTTCTGAAACAGCAAGGATATGACGTCCTTGAACAAAACTTTTATACAAAAGTCGGAGAGATTGATATTATAGCAAAAGAAGATCAGACATTGGTATTTGTGGAAGTAAAATACAGAAAAGATGACAAAAAGGGATATCCGGCACAAGCTGTAGACCAAAGAAAACAGCAGAAGATCCGAAAGAGTGCAATGATTTATTTAAAGAAGAATCATCTATCTTTTGAACAGCCGATCCGTTTTGATGTAGTGGAGATTTTAGGAAAGAAGATCAGGGTGATAAAACATGCATTTTAAAAAATCAAACGATAATCAGTCTACGATATTACATGAGGGGTCTGTTCCATATCTGACATTTAAAAAATTGGATCAGGCAGGAGTCAGACATGGATTTTCAACACGTATGGGTGGAGTCAGCGAAGGAATGTTTTCCACGTTGAATTTAAGCTATAACCGTGGAGATAAAAAAGAAGCTGTGGATGAAAATTTCAGAAGAATCTCAGAAGCGATCGGATTCGATCATACAAAGCTGGTATTTTCAAATCAGATTCATGAGACGAGAATCCATAAGGTAACGAAAGAAGATTGTGGAAAAGTTATGAAAGATATGGATGGTCTTGCTACAAATGAGCAGGGGATTCCGCTTTATACAGGATATGCAGATTGTGTGCCTTTGTTTTTTTATGATCCGGTAGAAAAGGCTGCAGCTTTAGCACATTCAGGATGGAGAGGCACTGTTGGAAGAATCGGTGCCAAGATGGTACAATTTTTAGAAAATGAATATGGAAGTAAAAAGGAAAATATCATCGCAGCCATTGGACCATCAATCTGCCGAAGTTGCTACGAGGTTAGTGAAGATGTTGCAGATGAGTTTAAAAAAGAACTGACAGGACATGATGCAAAAGAATTTTTGGATGATAAAGGGAATGGAAAATACCAGCTTGATCTCTGGAAAGCAAATGAGATTATTTTGACAGAAGCAGGAATCCGTCCAGAAAATCTTGATATTACAGATATCTGCACATGTTGTAATCCTGATCTACTGTTTTCGCATAGAGCAAGTCATGGGAAACGTGGTAATCTGGCAGCATTTATTGTGTTATAAAAAGGTAAATAAAAAGAATATATCTTGTGAAATTCTTCACACTGGACGAATTTCATAAGATAAGGTATACTAAGAAACAGTACAGGTTTTGAAACATTTAGAGAGGTATATAGATTATGAGTAAGCCGATCATTGCCATTGTAGGAAGACCGAATGTAGGAAAGTCTACATTGTTTAATGCACTGGCAGGAGAAAAAATTTCAATTGTTAAAGATACACCAGGAGTTACAAGAGACCGTATCTATGCAGATGTGACATGGTTAAACTATCAGTTTACATTGATTGATACAGGTGGTATTGAACCAGACAGTGGTGATCTATTATTAAGCCACATGAGAGGACAGGCAGAGATCGCAATGGAGACAGCAGATGTGATCATCTTCCTTACAGACGTAAGACAGGGGCTTGTCGATGCAGATTATCAGGTGGCAGATATGTTAAGACGATCAGGAAAACCAATTGTGTTAGCAGTCAATAAAGTAGATAATTACGAAAAATTCGTTCTGGATACTTATGAATTTTACAATCTGGGGCTTGGAACACCATTTCCAGTTTCAGCGAATTCTAAGATTGGATTCGGTGATCTGTTAGATGAAGTTCTTGTTCACTGCAATCCACAGGATGCAGATGAGAAAGAAGATGAAAGACCAAGAGTTGCAATCATCGGAAAGCCAAATGCAGGAAAATCTTCATTGATCAATAAATTATTGGGAGAAGACCGTCTGATCGTTTCTGATATTGCAGGAACAACAAGAGATGCGATTGATACAACGGTCAAACGTAATGGAAAAGAATATGTATTCATCGATACAGCCGGACTTCGAAAGAAAGCCAGAGTCAAAGAAGATATCGAACGTTACAGTGTGATCCGTACGGTTGCAGCAGTAGAACGTTGTGATGTGGCGATCTTAGTCATTGATGCGGAAGAAGGAATCACAGAACAGGATGCCAAGATCGCAGGAATTGCCCACGAACGTGGAAAAGGTATGATCATTGCGGTTAACAAATGGGATCTCATCGAGAAGAACGATAAGACAATCTACAAGTTTACAAACCAGGTTAGAGAAGTCTTATCTTATATGTCATATGCAGAACTTGTTTTCATCTCTGCTAAGACAGGACAGAGACTTCCTAAGATTTTTGATGTTCTTGATATGGTGATCGAGAATCATGCATTACGTGTACAGACAGGAGTCTTAAACGAGATCCTTACAGAGGCGGTAGCGATGAAACAGCCACCATCAGACAAAGGAAAGAGATTAAAACTTTACTATATTACACAGGTTTCTGTAAAACCGCCAACATTTGTTGTGTTTATCAATGATCGTCAGTTAATGCATTTTTCATATACAAGATATCTTGAGAACCAGATCCGTAATACATTTGGATTCAGAGGAACACCAATTCATATTATTGCGAGGGAAAGGAAGGAAAGATAATGGCAGTTTGTATTGTTGTGTGTATGATCGTCGGATACCTGTTTGGGTGTATTCAGACAGGATATATTGTCGGACGAGTAAATAAGATCGATATCAGAGATTACGGAAGTGGAAATTCCGGGACAACGAATACATTAAGAACTTTGGGAAAGACAGCAGCGATCATTACATTTCTTGGAGATGCCGTCAAAGGACTTGTGGCGGTGAATCTTGCGAGATATGTGATCATGCCGGCTTTTCATGTAGAAGGAGAAGCTTATCTTTGGCTTTTGACAGGATTTGCAGTAGTACTGGGACATAATTTCCCGTTTTATCTTGGGTTTAAAGGTGGAAAGGGAATAGCGACAACTGGGGGAGTTATTTTTGCATTTCACTGGCAGCTTGGGTTGGTCTGTGCAGCAGTATTTTTGATCATTACGGCTATTTCTAAGTATGTATCGTTAGGATCGATCTGCATGGTGCTGATCATTCCATTTATTTTGTATTTTAACAATCCACATGATTGGAAATTAGTTATTGTTGGATGTATATTTACAGCTATGGCAATCTGGCGCCATCGTGCGAATATTGGGCGTTTGATGAATGGTACTGAGAATAAATTAGGTCAGAAAGTAAAACGTTAGGAGGAACTTAAACAGATGAAGAAAGTTAGCGTTATCGGTGCAGGAAGCTGGGGAAGTGCCCTTGCGGTATTATTAGCAAATAATGGACATGAAGTGACATTGTGGACACATGATCCGCATGAAATAGAGATGCTTTCCACAAAGAGAGAGCAGGTAGAGAAATTACCTGGAGTAAAATTGCCAGATAATATTATGATCGAGGCAGATCTTAAAACAGCTTTAACAGATGAAGATGTTGTTGTTATGGCAGTTCCTTCACCTGTTGTTCGTATGGTTGCAAAACAGATGTCCCCATTTATAAAAGACGGGCAGATCATTGTTAACGTTGCAAAAGGTATCGAAGATGTTACATATAAGACATTATCGGATATCATTGAAGAAGAGATTCCAAATGCAGAAGTTTGTGTACTATCAGGGCCTAGTCATGCAGAAGAAGTAGGAAGAGGAATTCCTACAACGGTTGTAGTTGGTGCAAAGAATAAAGAGACAGCGGAAATGCTTCAGGATGTATTTATGAATAAAGTATTCCGTGTATACACAAGTTCCGACATTGTTGGAATTGAGCTTGGAGGAGCATTAAAGAACGTTATTGCATTAGCAGCAGGAACGGTTGATGGTCTTGGATATGGAGATAATACAAAAGCAGCATTAATGACAAGAGGAATTGCAGAACTGACACGTCTTGGAGAAGCACTTGGTGGAAAACCAGAGACATTTTCAGGCCTTACAGGAGTTGGAGATCTGATCGTTACATGTACAAGCGTACATAGTCGAAATCGTAAAGCAGGATACTTAATGGGAAAAGGTATGACTGCAGAGGAAGCTATGAAAGAAGTAAAAATGGTTGTAGAAGGGGTATATTCAGCGAAAGCAGCCCTTGGACTTGCAAGGAAATGCAATGTAGCTGTACCAATTGTGGAAGCAGTGAACAGAGTGTTATTTGAGAATGCGGATCCAAAAGAAGAAGTTTCAAACTTACTCCTTCGTGAGAGAAAACAAGAACATACAAATCTTGAATGGAATTAATCAGGATATATAAAAACATAAATATATACAAAACATAAAAACATGAAGGAAGGAAGACAACAATGGAATCATTTAGGGAAATGTCAAAAGAAGAGTTACAGGCACAGGAAGTGGAAGTGAACAAAAAGTATCAGGAATTTAAAGATCTTCATCTTTCACTAAACATGGCAAGAGGAAAACCAGCACCAGATCAGATCGATCATGCAAATGGCATGCTTGAGACAATGACAGATTATCATGCAAAAGATGGTCTGGATGTGCGTAATTACGGAGTTCTTGATGGACTTCCAGAGATGAAAGAAATATTCAGCGATTTATTAGATATTCCAGCAAAGAATATCATCGTTGGTGGAAATGCGAGTCTGAATCTGATGTTTGATCAGATGATGAGACTGGTTGTATTTGGAACAGCGGGTGAGAAGCCTTGGGGACAGTTAGAGAAAGTAAAATTCTTATGTCCAGCCCCTGGATATGACAGACATTTTTCAGTTACAGAAACTTTAGGATTTGAACTGATCACAGTCGATATGACATCTGAAGGTCCAGATATGGATCAGGTAGAGAAACTGGTTGCGGAAGATGAAAGTATCAAAGGAATCTGGTGTGTGCCAAAATATTCCAATCCACAGGGAATCTGCTATAGTGATGAAACGGTTGATCGTTTAGCTTCTATGAAGACAGCAGCTAAAGATTTCAGAATCTTCTGGGATAATGCATATGGAGTACATCCAATCTTTGAAGATGTAAAAGTTAAGAATATCTTAGATGCATGTAAAGAAGCAGGAAATGATAACAGAGCATATTATTTCTTCTCAACATCTAAGATCACATTCCCAGGTGCAGGAGTATCTATCATTGCATCAAGCGATGATAATATTGCAGAGATCAAGAAAGTGATGACAGCCCAGACGATCGGATATGACAAGATCAATCAGCTTCGCCATGTGCAGTTCTTTAAGAATGCAGACGGAGTCAGAAAACATATGCAGATCTTAGCAGATTGTTTAAAACCTAAATTCGAGACAGTTCTTAATACGTTAGAGAAAGAGTTAAAAGGAAGCGGACTGATCACATGGGAGAATCCAAAAGGTGGATATTTTGTATCTGTAGACGTCCTTCCAGGATGTGCAAAGAGAGTTGTAGAACTTGCCAAAGAAGCAGGGGTTACATTAACTGGAGCAGGAGCTACATATCCATATAAGAATGATCCAAAAGACAGCAATATCAGACTGGCACCTTCTTACCCAACAGTAGAAGAGTTACAGCAGGCAATGGATCTGTTTTGTGTATGTGTAAAGAAAGCAGGAATTGAAAAACTGTTAGAACAGGCATAAGAGTTCATAAAAAATACTATGAGGAATATTCTTTATCAATGGTGATAAGGCATGTTCCTCATTTGTTTTTGTAATACTAGTATTTGGTTTTTAAAATATAAATTCAAAGATTGTATCTATACAATTAACACGTTGATGTGGTAAAATAAAACTGTTTATTCGTAAAATAATAAAAAGGAGTTGATTATACATGAAATTTACAAAGATGCACGGTTGTGGCAATGACTACGTATATGTAAACTGTTTAGAAGAAAAGATCAATAACCCAAATAAAGTGGCAAAATTTATCAGTGACCGGCATTTTGGAATTGGTTCTGATGGAATGATCTGTATCTGTCCATCAGATAAAGCTGATTTTAGAATGGCCATGTATAACTCTGATGGTTCAGAAGGAGCCATGTGCGGAAATGGTGTCCGCTGTATTGCAAAATATGTCTATGATTATGGACTGACAGATAAAACAATGATCACGATCGAGACAAAAGGCGGAATTAAAGAATTAGACCTTACAGTTGAAGACGGCAAAGTGACATGGGTGAAAGTTGATATGGAAGCACCGATCACAAAAGCTTCACAGATTCCTGCAATCTATGATGATCTTGATGAAGTGATCGATCAGCCAGTGATCGTTGATGGAAAAGAATATAATATCACATGTATTTCTATGGGAAATCCACATGGAGTTGTATTTGTAGATTCTGTTGCAGATATCGACATTGAGAAGATCGGACCAAAGTTTGAAAATCATCCAATGTTCCCAGATCGTGTGAATACAGAATTTATTGAACTTGTTGATGATAAAACGATCAAGATGCGAGTATGGGAGAGAGGCGCAGGAGAAACTCTTGCATGCGGTACAGGAGCCTGTGCAAGTGCTTATGCATCTTATCTGAATAAGAAAACAGGAAAGAAAGTCTTGGTACATCTTTTAGGTGGAGATCTTCAGATCGAATATGATGAAGAAAAAGATACGATCTTTATGACAGGACCAGCAACAACAGTGTTTGATGGCGAGATCGATCTTACAGGAATTGACGATTAAGAGTACAAAGATAGAAGAATTATTGGAGATAGAACATGATATTAAAAGAATTATTAGAACGTTCAGAATATACCCTCGTGCAAGGAAGTGAAGATGTAGAGATTTCTACATTAGTATATGATTCAAGAAAGATTGAAAAAGGCAGTGTATTTGTATGTATCAGCGGAGCAGCCTTTGATGGTCATAAATTTGTAGCACAGGCTGCTGAACTTGGAGCGGCAGCAGTCGTAGTAGAAAAAGATGTAGAAGTACCAGAAAATCTGACAGTGATCAAGTTTGATAATACAAGACTTGCTTTAGCCGAGATGTCAGCAGCATACTTTGGATATCCAGCAGAAGAGCTGACAACGATCGGTATCACAGGAACCAAAGGAAAGACAACAACAACGTATATGATCCGTGCAGTCCTAGAACATGCAGGACAGAAGACAGGATTGATCGGAACGATTGAGACAATCATCGGAGATGAGAGAATTCCATCCGTCAATACAACACCAGAATCTTATATCGTACAGGAATCTTTCCGTAAGATGGCGGACGCAGGATTGAAAAATGTTGTTATGGAAGTATCTTCTCAGGCATTGATGCTTCATAGAACAAGTGGATTTGAATTTGATTATGGAATTTTTACAAACCTTGCAGAAGACCATATTGGAGAAAATGAACATAAAGATATGGACGACTATATTCATTGTAAGAGTCTGTTATTTAAGCAGTGTAAACAAGGAATCGTCAACGGAGATGATGACTATGTAGAAAGAATCATCAAAGATCATACATGTGCGATCGAAACATATGGAATGAAGGATACAAACGATGTTTATGCAGAAAATATTACAAGAATTCAGGAACCTGGATACCTTGGAGTTGCTTACGATCTCAAAGGAAAACAGGAATATAACGTACATGTAGATATCCCAGGAGACTTTACAGTTTATAATTCCTTGGCAGCAATCTCTCTTTGCCGCCATATGGGAATTGTCAAAGAAGATGTATTATCAGCATTGAATACAATTCAGGTCAAAGGACGTTTGGAGATCATCAAGACTCCAGGAGATTACACATTAATGATCGACTATGCACATAATGCTATGAGTCTTGAAAGTCTTTTAACAACGATCCGTAAATATAACCCTAAGAAGATCTACTGCTTATTTGGATGCGGTGGAAACCGTGCAAAAGCAAGACGTTATGAGATGGGAGAAGTATCTTCAAAACTTGCAGATCTTACCGTTGTAACATCTGATAATCCAAGAAATGAAGAACCAATGGATATCATCAACGATATTTTGATCGGGGTTCACAAAGCAGACGGAGAATATGTTACAATCCCAGATCGTAAAGAGGCGATCAAATATTGTATGGAACATGCTGGAGCAGGAGATATTGTTATTCTTGCCGGAAAAGGGCATGAAGACTATCAGGAGATCAAAGGTGTGAAACATCATATGGATGAGAGAGATCTGATCCAGGAAATTATCGAAGGAAGATAAAACATCTGTCTTTTGAAATATATAAAGAAACGAAGGAGAATTACAAACGTGGAAGCAAGAATTTCAGGAACAACAAAATTATTCGGATTGATTGGTTCACCGGTTTCACATTCCGCATCACCAGCAATGCAGAATTACGGTTTTCAGGCATGTGGAGTCGATGGAGCGTATCTTGCCTTTGATATTAAAGAAGAGGAAGTGCCAGAATTCGTAAAATCCATGCGTCTGTTAAATATTCAGGGATGTAATGTTACAATGCCAAATAAAACAGCAGCAGCTCAGAATATGGATGAATTATCACCAGCAGCAGAATTGATCGGTGCCGTTAACACAATTGTAAACAGAGACGGAAAATTATACGGACATATCACAGATGGTGAAGGTTTTGTTGCAAACTTAAAAGATCATGGAATCGGCGTTGAAGGAAAAGATATCGTAATCTTTGGAGCAGGTGGAGCAGCAACAGCGATTCAGGTACAGTGTGCATTAGATGGAGCAAAATCTATCACGATCTTTAACCCAAGAGATCCATTTTTCGAGAGAGCCCAGAAGATGGTAGAGAAGATCAAAGCTAAGGTACCAGAATGTCAGGTAGAATTATATGATCTCGATGCGAAAGATACAATGCGTGAAAAGATTGATGCAGCAGATATTTTAGTTAATGGAACATTACTTGGAATGAAACCAAAAGAAGATACAACAGTGATCTCAGATACAACAATGTTTCATGAAGGATTAGTTGTAGCTGATGTTGTATATAATCCAGAAGAGACAAGATTCTTAAGAGAAGCAAAAGAACATGGATGTATCACAGTTCCAGGAAAAGGAATGCTATTATGGCAGGGAGTTGCATCTTTCAAATTATTTACAGGGAAAGATATGCCGGTTGATGAAGTGAAAGAAAGATTCTTCCAGGGAGTATAAGATACATAGATCATATATGGAAACAAAAAGATCAGAAACTGTAATAAGCAGATTTCTGGTCTTTTTTTCTTATTGTCTTCATATACTTTATCAGTCTATAAAGGAGGAACTTATGGATCAGTTTAATGTATATAAGGATATGAAAGCAAGGACAAACGGAGAGATTTACATTGGTGTTGTTGGTCCGGTGCGAACAGGAAAGAGTACATTTATCAAACGTTTTATGAATCTGATGGTATTGCCAAATATCGAAGATGAAAACGACAGAAATCGTGCAAATGACGAACTTCCACAATCTTCAAGTGGTAAAACGATCATGACAACAGAACCGAAATTTGTTCCAAATGAAGCAGTATCAATAAAGACGGAAGAAGGAATCGAATTAAATGTCCGACTGATCGATTGTGTGGGATATATGGTGGAAGGCGCTACAGGACACATGGAAGGAGAAGAAGAGAGGCTTGTAAAAACACCTTGGTTTGATTATGAAATACCATTTACGAAAGCAGCGGCAATTGGAACAAAGAAAGTGATCACGGAACATTCAACGATCGGTGTAGTTGTAACTTGTGATGGTTCTTTTGGGGAAATTGCAGCAAAACAATATGAGCCAGCGGAAGAAGAAACGATCAAACAACTGAAAGCATTGAAAAAGCCATTTGTTGTTTTATTAAATACGATTCATCCATATTCAGAAAGCACAAAGCAGCTAGCGGCTGAAAAGGAAGAAAAATATCAGACAAAAGTGCTACCAATGAATTTAGAACAGATGAAAAAAGAGGATATTTATGAAATTATAAAAAGTGTGTTGATGGAATTTCCGATTTCATCAATTGGATTTTATGTTCCAAGATGGACAGAGATGTTAAAGAAAGATCATCCATTAAAAATGGAATTACTTCAAATGGCCAGAGATGTGATCACAGAAAAAACAACAATGAGAGACATTTATGAAGAACAAGAAAAAGAATATGAGTACATAACGGGGCAGAAACTAGAATCTGTTGCGATGGACAGTGGGGAAGTGGTCATCACAGTAAAAGTTGGGGATGTATATTATTATGAATTTTTAAGTGAAACAACAGGAATGGAGATTCGCAATGAATATGAATTTATCAAGATCATGGGAGAATTAGCAAAGAAAAAGAAAGAGTACGAAGAAGTTGGAGAAGCATTGGCGGCAGTAAAACAAAGAGGATATGGTGTTGTGACACCGACGAAAGAAGAAATTGTATTAGAAGAGCCGCAGATTGTAAAACATGGAAGTAAATACGGAGTAAAAATTAAGGCAAGTGCACCTTCTATTCACATGATCCGTGCAAATATTTCAACGGAGATCGCTCCGATCGTTGGGGAAGAATATCAGGCAAAAGATCTGATGGACTATATTGAGCAGGGATCGAATCAGCCAGGGGAAAGTATGTGGGATGTCAATATTTTTGGAAAGACGTTAGAACAGCTGGTTGGAGACGGTATGCAGACGAAGGCATTAAAAATGACAGATGAGAGTCAGCAAAAGCTTCAGGATACAATGGAAAAGATCATAAATGAAAGTAATGGCGGTCTTGTCTGTATCATTATCTAAGAACAATTGACAAACGGATGGAAAAAGAATATACTTTGATAGACAAAGTGTTTTTGATCTGTCATTTATGAGTACAGATCAAGAAGAGAAAAAAAGAAGCGATTAAGATAAGTGGAGTAGTTATGTCTGTAAAAATATTAGGAACAGGAAGTTTTCTTCCAGAAAAATCAGTGAGCAACGATGACCTTTCCAAAGTGATGGATACAAGTGATGAATGGATTTCATCCAGGACAGGGATTCGCAGCAGGCACATTTCGATTGAAGATACAACATCAACGATGGCAGTGAAAGCTGCAGAGAAAGCATTAGAAGTTGCAGGAATCAGTGCGGAAGAATTAGATCATATTTTCGTTGCAACATTATCAGGAGATTATGCAACACCAAGTACGGCTTGTCAGGTACAGAAAGGAATCGGAGCTGTCAATGCAGTCTGTATGGATATTAATGCAGCATGTTCAGGATTCGTTTTTGGATTAAATACAGCAGTTGCATATGCGAGAGCAGGAATGGGTAAGAAGATGATGATCATTGGGGTTGAGACACTTTCTAAGATTCTTGACTGGAGTGACCGCAGTACTTGTGTATTATTTGGAGATGGTGCAGGATGCGCGATCGTGGAAGCGGATGAAGAAAGAGAAATCTTTATCGATGCAGGATCTGATGGAGCACGAGGAGATGTTTTAACATGTGAAGAAAGACATTTAAACAATCTCTTAGTAAAGGATGATTCTCCAATGCAACAGGTTGCCATGGATGGGCAGGAAGTATTCAAATTTGCAGCACGTATGGTACCAAAGAGTATTAACAAAGTCCTTGATGAAGCAGGCGTTTCCAAAGAAGAAATCAAATATTTTGTATTACATCAGGCTAACAAAAGGATCATTGAAGCAGCAGCGAGAAGATTGAAGCAGCCAATTGAAAAGTTCCCGATGAATATAGACCGTTGTGCGAATACTTCATCAGCAACGATTCCGATTCTTTTAGATGAGATCAATCAAAAAGGAATGCTAAACCGAGGAGATAAGATTGTTTTAAGTGGTTTTGGCGGAGGACTTACTTGGGGTTCTGTTTATCTTACATGGTAAGAAGCAAACAAATACGATACAAATGAAGATAAAAATAGTCAGCTTTCATATAAGATGATAGGAGTTGACTATTTTTTTATTGCATAGGAAATTTCAATGAAATAAAAAATATGAAGTAAGAAGAAAGAATCCTGTAATACAAGATTCTTTTTGAAGTTAAAATATGATATAATGAGTGGATAAGTACAGGAGGGAATTCATGGAATTACAGTTATGGAGAGAAATGCTCACCCCATATGAGCTGGCAGTTGATGAACTTGTGTTAAAGTTTCGACATATTATAAGAGAATACAGAAATGTCGGAAGATATTCACCGATCGAGCAAGTCGATGGACGTGTAAAATCTATCTCAAGTATTTTGGATAAGATGCAGAGAAAGAAGATCAATGTCAATGATGTAGAAAAAGAACTGGAAGATATTGCGGGAATACGTTTGATCTGTCAGTTTGTGGAAGACATTGATCGTGTATTAGAGATCATAGAGAGTCGTTCTGATATGGAGATCAAGAGCCACAAAGACTATATTTCACATTCCAAAGACAGCGGATATCGAAGCTATCATGTGATCATCTATTATGAAGTGAATACGATTTATGGGAAGAAGCGGATACAGGCAGAGATACAGATCCGTACACTTGCGATGAATTTCTGGGCAACCGTGGAACATTCTTTACAGTATAAGTATAAAGGGGATATTCCACAGCATGTGACAGATAAATTATTAGTTGCATCAGATGCGATCGATGTCTTAGATCATGAGATGTCAACAGTTCGTGATGAGATCATGGATGCACAGGATTCATTCCGTAAGAAGTCAAATCTTGTATCTGAGATCCTTCATACGATGCAGAATTTATATAAAGTTGCGAATCGTCATGAAGTATTAAAGATTCAGGATGAATTTTATAAAATATATGAGACAGGAGATATGGAACGCTTAGAGCATTTTAATAAACAGTTGGATATTATTGCAGAAGGATATCGTGCTCAGAGCATTTCTTAAGAAGAATATGAAATTACCAGAATTATTTGAAGAGAAGATGAGACGTCTATTGGGCGAGGATTTTTCGGAATATGAGAAGCATTTAGATGATCCTGCATATTATGGGATCAGAGTCAATACACTAAAGATTTCAGTGGAAGACTTTTTGAAGATCTGTCCGTTTCATGTGACGAAAGTGCCTTGGACAGATAATGGATTTTATGTAGACAGGGAAGAAAAACCATCAAAACATCCATATTATCATGCTGGATTATATTATATACAGGAACCAAGTGCGATGACACCAGCTTCCTACCTGCCCGTAGAACCGGGAGACCGTGTGCTTGATCTGTGTGGGGCACCAGGTGGAAAGTCTACAGAACTTGGAGCAAAGTTAATGGGAGAAGGATTACTGGTATCGAATGATGTCAGTATCTCAAGAACGAAAGCTCTGATCCGTAATATCGAGATGTTTGGCATCCGTAATGATATGATCCTTTGTACGGAAGCCAAATATTTAGTACCATCAATGACAGGATTTTTTAATAAGATTCTAATTGATGCTCCATGTTCTGGAGAAGGAATGTTTCGAAAGGGGAATAATGAGATCAAGAACTGGCAGCAGAAAGGAAGCGAACCTTATGCAAAATTACAGCGAGAGATCGTTGATGATGCGATCAAGCTATTAGCGCCAGGTGGTATGCTGCTTTATTCTACCTGCACATTTTCACCCGAAGAAAATGAACAGGTGATCGAATATCTCTTAGAGAAGAATGAGGATCTTTCTCTTGTGCCAATGAAGATGTGTGAAGGATTTGACCACGGACACCCAGAATGGACTTTGACAGGAAGAGAAGACATCAAACAATGCATTCGATTATGGCCGCATAAGATCAAAGGAGAAGGACATTTTCTTGCCTTATTGAAGAAAGCAGACGGAGAACAGCCAACATTCAAATACGAAAAGATTAAGAAAGTAAAACTGACACCAGAGACAGAAGAATTCTTCAAAAACTGTAAGATGGATATTGACTGGAGTCATGTTAGAGAACATCAAGGAAAATTGTTTTACCTAAAAGAAGATATTCCAGAGATGAAGAAAGTAAGAGTTCTAAGGAAAGGTCTTTATCTAGGAGAGATGAAAAAAGGAAGATTCGAACCGAGTCAGTCATTTGCAGTAGCGTTGGCGGCCAATGAGTATGAACCATATCTTTCGTTTGACATCAACGATGAGAATACGGTCAAATATTTAAAATGTGAGACATTAGACGTAGATACAAATACCGAAGGAATTCATCTGGTTGGAACAAATGAATTTCCATTAGGATGGGCGAAGATTAAAAAAGGACGACTGAAGAATAAGTATTCTTCCAGCTGGAGATGGTTATAATGGCAAAGAAAACCAGATTAGACAAATTTTTGTGTGACAGTTTAAATATGACAAGAAAAGAAGCGAAAGAGTCTGTCAAAAAGGGTAAAGTTGTGGTTAATGGAGAAGCGATCAAGAAACCAGAATATAAGGTGGATGCAGAACAAGATCAGGTAGAATTTGACCACAAACTGATTCAGTTTGAACAGTTCCATTATCTGATGTTACATAAACCACAAGGGGTTGTATCTGCAACGAAGGATCATCATGATCAGACTGTACTCGATCTGATCCATGAAGATTATAAAGACAGATTGTTCCCCGTAGGAAGATTGGATAAAGATACAGAAGGATTATTATTATTAACGGATGATGGAATGCTGGCACATGAACTTCTTTCGCCAAGAAAACATGTGGATAAAGTATATTTTGCAAAAGTTTCAGGGCAGTTTGGCGAAAATGAGATCGCCAGATTCAAAGAAGGTCTGGATATTGGCAATGGCGAAAGATCAAAACAAGCAAGACTTCAGATCCTTAAAGCAGATGTACAAGAATCAGAGGTTCTGATCACGATCATGGAAGGGAAATTTCATCAGGTAAAACGAATGGTAAAAGCTGTTGGAAGTGAAGTGTTATATTTAAAAAGGCTGTCAATGGGATCATTAAAATTGGATGAAGAGTTAAAGCTTGGAGAATACCGAAGATTAACGAAGGCAGAGTTACAAGAACTAAAGGAGCATAGGAGATAAATGTTAGAGAATAAAAAAGCAGTGATCTTTGATCTTGATGGGACATTAGTTGATTCCATGTGGATCTGGAGAGAGATTGACATTCGCTTTTTGGGAAAATATGGATTGGAAGTTCCGCAAGGGTTAAATGATAAATTAGAAGGATATAGTTTTCATGAAACAGCAGTTTATTTTAAGGAACATTTTCCGTTGCCACTTACGATCGAAGAGATCATGGGAACATGGAATCGTATGGCTTCCGAAATCTATATCAATGAAATTCGATTAAAAGAGGGCGTGAAAGAATTTATTGAGTTGTTAAAAAAACGGAATATGAAACTTGGAATCGCAACAAGCAATTCAAGAAAGCTGGCGAAAGATTGTTTAAGATCCAATGGCATTTTGGATGCATTTGATTATATCTGCACGTCCGATGAAGTTCCAAGAAGTAAGCCGGAACCGGATGTTTATTTGCATGCAGCAAAGATGATCGATACCAGACCAAAGGATGCATTGGTCTTTGAAGATATTCCATATGGGATTTTGGCAGGAAAACGTGCAGGAATGGAAGTGTGTGCAGTGAAAGATCCATATTCTCAAGGATCAGTGAAAGAAAAGAAAGAAATTGCAGATTATTATATTAATACATATTATGACATACTAGATGGAACCTATGAGATATTAAAGAAATAACAGATGTCAGGAGAAAGGATGATCATATGAGAAATATCGCATTGGTAACCGGAGCATCCTCCGGAATGGGAAAAGAATTTGTCCGTGAGATCTCGAAGAAATACAAGGGGCTTGATGAAATCTGGGTCGTTGCCAGACGAAGAGAGCGGCTAAGAGAACTAAAAAAAGAAATCATTGGAACAAGAGTGAGGATTCTTCCATTAGATCTTATGAAGGAAGAAAGCTTTGAACGTCTTAAAATGGTTCTTGCAAAAGAACAGCCAGTTGTAAGAATTTTAGTGAATGCTTCTGGATATGGAATTTCGGGGTCTTTTGAACATCAGACAGAAGAAGATGCGGCAGGAATGATCCATTTAAACTGTGAAGCATTAACAAGAATTACATATCTTGTATTGCCATATTTAAGAAGAGGATCTTTTATTTATCAGATGGCATCTTCTGCGGGATTTGCTCCGCAGCCGAATTTCACAGTTTATGCAGCAACCAAAGCATATGTGAAAAGTTTCTCTATTGCATTGCGGCAGGAACTGTCCTATCAAGGAATCAGGGTGATCGCAGTATGTCCAGGGCCAGTAAAAACGGAGTTTTTTGACCGTGCATATGAACAGGAAGAGATGAAATTTTATAAGAAATTCGTAATGGCAGATCCAAAGAAAGTTGTAAGAAAAGCAATCCGTGATGCGAGAAAAAATAAAGCAGTATCTGTTTATGGAATGACGATGAAAGTAACTAGGGTTATCTGCAAGATTCTTCCTGGAAGATGGATCGCAAAAATCATGGGTAAATAAGGATATAAAATGAGAGAATTAAACATAACGACAAGAGAAGAAGGACAGAGATTAGATAAGATTCTTTCGAAATATTTAAATAAAGCTCCAAAGAGTTTTGTATACAAGATGCTTCGAAAGAAAAATATCAAGTTAAACGGCAAAAAAGCAACGGGAAATGAGAAATTATCTCAAGGAGATCAGGTGTGTATTTATCTTGCAGAAGATACGATCAACAAGTTCCGTGAAGAAGTTAAAGCAGGAAAGCAAAAGATCAAACTTGATGTTTTATATGAAGATGAGAATGTCATTATGGTCAATAAACCATGGGGAATTTTGTCACAGAAATCAAAACCAGAGGATATTTCCATCAATGACCAGATCATCCCATATGCAGTGAACCAAGGGTTGATCAGTGAAAAGGAATTGCAGGTAGTAAAACCATCGATTTGTAACCGATTGGACCGCAATACAACAGGAATCATCATTTGTGGGATTTCTATAGAAGGATTACAGACGATGGCAGAAATGCTAAAACATCGTGATATGGAAAAATACTATCTTTGCATCGTAAAAGGAAAACTTGAAAGAACACAAAAAGTCAGTGCTTATTTAAAGAAAGATGAAAAAACAAACAAGGTAAAGGTATCAAAACAGGAGATCGCAGGAGCAAGCCATATTGAGACAGCTTATGAGCCAGTGATATCAAATGATGAATTTACACTATTGAAAGTCGAACTGATCACAGGAAAGACCCATCAGATCCGAGCGCATCTTGCAAGTATTGGACATCCGTTGATCGGAGATTTTAAATATGGCGATAAAAAGATCAATCAGGAGATGAAACAGAGATTTGGATTAAAAGATCAGCTGCTTCATTGTACAGAGGTTGTTTTTCCGCGAGATATGAAAACATGCAGAAACCTATCTGGAAAGAAAATTCAAGCACCACTTCCGAAGCGATTTGATATGATCAAAAATGACTTGTTTGGGAGAGCATAGTCATGGCAGAAGATAAATGGAATGTAAAGGGACTTCGAGGATCGGTCCTTGAAGAGTTGATCAACTATACGAATGAAAAATACAGGCAACAGAAACTTGCTCTTGTGCAGAAAATACCGACATCGATCAAGCCAGTCAGATTTGATAAGACAAAACGTCATATTACGCTTGCTTATTTTGATCAGAAGAGTACTGTTGATTATATTGGGGTTGTGCAGGGAATTCCTATTTGTTTTGATGCAAAAGAATGTGCAAAAGACATATTTCCACTTCAGAATATTCATGAACATCAGGTAGAGTTTATGAGACAATATGAAGAACAGGGTGGAATCAGTTTTTTGTTGATCTATTTTACATCAAGGCATGTTTGCTATTATATGTCATTTCAGGAGATGATGAAGTACTGGAATCGTGCAAAAGAAGGTGGAGTGAAACATTTCAAATATGAAGAATTAGATATTGGTTTTTTTGTTCCACTAAAGCAGGGAATGATCCTTCATTATCTGGAATGTCTGCAAAAAGTATTAGAGCAAAAAGATCAATAAGATTCGTGTCGAAAACATTGACGAGAAGCAAAATTTTGCGTATAATATAACATTGACGAAAAAGAAAAGCTGTGGATTTTAAACCGCAGTGCAGAAAAGGATAGATTTTATGATCAGAAGCATGACAGGATTTGGACATGGGGAAGTGTCCAATGACAAGAATCAGAAGGTCACAGTGGAGATGAAATCCGTCAACCACAGATATTGTGACATCTCATTAAAACTTCCCAAGAAATTAGCCATGTTTGAGGCAAATATCCGTAATATCATGAAAGAATACGCAAGCCGTGGAAAGATTGATATTTATGTGTCTTATGAAGATTTGTCAGAGACAGCGGTAAGTCTCCATTATAATCAGGCAATGGCAGAAGAATATATGCAGGTATTTAAAAAGATGCAGGAAGACTTTAACATTGAAACCAAGATCACTGCAGAAGCCCTCGCCAAATATCCAGAGGTTGTAACAATTGAGGAAGTACAGCAAGATGAAGAAGTATGGTGGGAGTTGCTAGAAGCTGCATTAAGACAGGCTGCGGAGAAGTTTGTAGAGACAAGAACGATTGAAGGAGCAAACCTTAAGAGAGATCTTTTAGGCAAACTTGATCAGATGGCAGCAGATGTGACGTTTATTGAGGAACGTTCTCCACAGATCATTGCGGAATACAGAAGCAAATTAGAAGAAAAAGTGAAAGAATTTTTAGAAGACTCAACGATCGAAGAAAACAGGATCGCAGCAGAGGTTACATTGTATGCAGATAAGATCGCTGTTGATGAGGAAATCGTAAGATTGCAAAGTCATATCAGCTCTATGACAGATGTGTTGGAAAGCGATGAAAGCATCGGAAGAAAACTTGATTTCATGGCACAGGAGATGAACAGAGAAGCGAATACGATCTTATCCAAATCAAGTGATGTCGATCTTGCGGATCATGCAATCGAACTGAAGACGAATGTTGAGAAAGTAAGAGAGCAGATTCAGAACATAGAGTAAGATAAGAAGGGAAAGATCATGGAAAAGAGAGGTTCATTACTGGTAATCTCCGGATTTTCTGGAGTTGGAAAAGGAACGGTGGCAAAGAAACTGGTAGAAAAATATGGATATAGTTTATCAATTTCTGCAACAACAAGACAACCAAGAGAAGGTGAAGTTGATGGCAGAGAGTATTTTTTCAAGACCGTGGATGATTTTAAAAATCTGATCGATTATAATGGATTTATTGAATATGCCAGATATGTGGACAATTATTATGGAACGCCAAGAAAGTTTGTGGAAGATGAACTTGCCGCAGGACATAATGTAATCTTAGAGATTGAGGTGCAGGGTGCATTTAATATTAAGAAGCAATATGAGGATGCATTGTTGATCTTTATTACAGCACCAAGTGCAGCTGCGATCAAAGAACGCTTAGTAGGCAGAGGCACAGAATCTGAGGAAGTGATCAATAAACGTTTAAATCGCGCCAAAGAAGAGTCAGAAGACATGGATAAATATGATTATATCGTGATCAATGATCAGGTAGAAGACTGCGCGGATCGAATTCATGCCATTGTGCAGGCAAAAGAATGCCTGCTTGGAAATAATCTTAAGTTTATAGAAGCAACAAAAAAAGAATTAGAACAGCTATAGGAGGAATTATTATGTTACATCCATCATATACAGAATTAATGAAGGTCATCAATGGTGACAGTGAAGAAGAGAAAGTTATCTCAAGCCGTTATTCTATCGTGCTTGCAAGTGCAAAGAGAGCAAGACAGATCATCGCAGGAGATATGCCATTAGTAGAAGAAAAAGATGGTGCAAAACCATTATCTACAGCTGTTGAAGAACTTTGGGAAGAAAAAGTTAAGATTCTCGGAGATGACGAAGAAGCAGAAGAATAGAAACAGTAAGGAAAACAGGGTGCTTAGGGATTCCTAAACACCCTTATTTGTACAGATAGGGAGTTTTTTATGGACATTATTTTGTTACTTAAAACCGTATTACTTGGAATTGTTGAGGGGATTACGGAATGGTTACCGATCAGTAGTACAGGACATTTGATCTTAGCAGATGAATTTATCAAGCTGAACATGACAGCTGACTTTAAGGAGATGTTTGATGTTGTGATCCAGTTAGGTGCGATCATGGCAGTCGTTGTCTTATATTTCCATAAGTTGAATCCATTTTCACCGAAGAAGAATCACGACGAGAAGATGGATACGATCATTTTATGGACAAAGGTAATTCTTGCAGTATTTCCAGCAGCAATTATTGGTATTTTGTTTGATGACTGGTTGAACGATCATTTTTATAATCCACCAGTTGTAGCAGCAATGCTGATTATCTATGGTGTTTTATTTATCATTATTGAAAACCGCAACAAACGAAGCAGAAGAAGACCAATGAATGATCTTTCCAGATTATCCTATGGAATGGCACTTGGAATCGGTGTATTTCAGATATTGGCATTAATTCCGGGTACATCTAGATCTGGTGCGACGATTCTTGGAGGAATCTTGCTTGGATGTTCTAGAACAGTAGCTGCTGAATTTTCATTTTTCTTAGGGATTCCTGTGATGTTTGGAGCAAGCTTATTAAAGATCGTGAAGTTCGGTCTTGCATTTACATCAACACAGTTGATCGTACTGATCGTAGGAATGGTTGTATCATTTCTTGTATCAATCGGAGCGATCAAATTCTTGCTTGGATATATTAAGAAGAATGACTTTAAGGCATTTGGTGTATACCGAATCATACTCGGTCTGTTAGTGATCGTGTATTTTGCATTCATCAAATAAGGAGTTTGTAAAACATGGATAAGAATTTATTTCTAAAGAATATGGAAGAGATGATTCAGATCGCAAAGACGAATGGTAATCAGATCGACCACAAAGAATTATTAGATTATTTTAGCGATTATGAATTAAATGAAGAAGCGAAAAAACTTCTGATCGCAAGTTTTGTAGAAGCTGGGATTCGCGTTCTGGGTGTTGATGAAGCACAGATCGTTGCAGAAGAAGAGGCGAAAGAAAAAGCTGACATTTCGGAAGAAGAACAGGGTGCGATCCGATTCTATGAAGAAGAATTAGAACAGATGGATCTTCCGGGAGAAGAAGAGCAAAAAGAACTGATCCATGCATGGCTTGTAGAGAAAGGAGATGGAGAAGCAGTCATTGAAAGCTTTCTTCCACAGATTCTTGAAATTGCAAGAACACATACGGGGAAAGGTGTTTTATTCGGAGATCTTGTACAGGAAGGTAATATTGGTCTTTTGGAAGCAATGGCAATTTATCAGGGAAAAGACGCAGAAGGATTCCTTGCACATGCGAAGAGTGCAGTAGAAGATTCTATTTTAGATGCGATCGCAATGCAAAGAGGTTCTGACAGTGTTGGAGAAGCGATGGCGATCAAGGCAAATCGTCTGGATGATGCTTCTACTTTCTTATCAAAAGAGCTTGGAAGAGAACCAAAGATTGAAGAACTGGCAAAATATCTGTCCATGACAGAAGAGGAAGTCAAAGAGGTTATGAAAATATCCCTAGATGCTCTTTCAGTGATGGAAGCTGATATTAAACAGTCATAGAAGAAACAAATATCATATGGAACGCTTTGTGGAAGCAGATGGGAGGGCTGATCTTATGAATATCCGAGAAAAACAAGAACAGACAGAGATGGAATTATTAAGTCCGTATGCGACACAAAGCATCCGTACAAAAGGAAGAAAAAAGCCTGAGGTGGAATGTGAGATAAGAACCTGTTTCCAAAGGGATCGGGATCGGATCGTCCATTGCAAGGCTTTTCGCCGTTTAAAAGATAAGACACAGGTATTTTTATCTCCAGTGGGCGACCATTATCGAACAAGGTTAATGCACACTTTGGAAGTATCGCAGAATGCCAGAACGATCGCAAGAGCATTAGATCTCAATGAGACATTGACAGAAGCGATCGCGCTTGGACATGACCTTGGGCATACACCGTTTGGACATGCGGGAGAACGAGTGTTAAATGAAATGAATCCAGCAGGATTTAAGCATAATGAACAAAGTGTCAGGGTTGCTCAGTGTCTGGAGAAGAATGGACAGGGATTAAATCTTACATGGGAAGTCTTAGATGGAATGAAAAATCATTCAATGCACAGCATGCCGCATACATTAGAAGGAAAAATTGTGCGGCTGGCAGACAAAATTGCATATATCAACCATGATATTGACGATTCCGTACGGGCTAAGGTTCTACGGGAAGAAGATCTTCCAAAAGAATTTACGGAAGTCCTTGGAACAACATATCGGGAACGGATCAATACGATGGTGCTTGATATTGTAAAACATAGTGAGAATCTGAATGATATTGTGATGTCAAAGGAAGTAAGAGATGCAATGATCGGTCTTCGAAAGTTTATGTTTGAGAGAGTTTATGAAGAACCAAATACGAAGAAAGAAGAAGACAAGATCAAGAATATCATTGGTCCGTTATATGAGTATTATCTGATACATGTTGAGCAATTGCCAGAATATAATAAGAAGATGATCGATAAACCAAGAGATGTACCTGTGGCAGTTTGTGACTATATTGCTGGAATGACAGACCATTTTGCAATTGAGAAATATACTGAGATTTTTATCCCCAAATTTTTTATGCAAAAATAAAGGAAAATAAAAAAAGGTGTAGAATAATAATATATAGAGGGATTTTTTAAGGAGGGACAAGCGTTGATTTATGGTGAAGAAATCATAGAAGAGGTGCGAAGCCGGAACGATATTGTTGATCTGATTTCGACGTATGTACCGTTGAAGAAAAAAGGCAGTTCTTATTTCGGTTTGTGCCCGTTTCATAATGAAAAATCACCCTCTTTTTCTGTGAGCCGAGATAAACAGATGTATTACTGCTTTGGCTGCGGAGCCGGAGGTAATGTTTTTACATTTTTAATGGAATATGAGAATTTTTCTTTCCCGGAGGCATTAAAATATCTGGCAGAGAGAGCTGGAATGGAACTTCCGGAAGAGGAATTGAATGAAGAAGCCAAACGAGCGATGGATGAAAAAGCCAGGCTTCGGGAGATGAATAAACTTTCAGCCAATTATTTCTATTATCTGCTTCACAGCAAGCGGGGACAGAAAGGGCTTGCATATTTAAAAGACCGTGGGATCACAGATGCTACGATCAAACATTTTGGTCTTGGATATTCTGATATTTATAATGATGACCTGTATCGATTTTTAAAGAGTAAGGGATACAGTGATGAAGATCTGAAAGATTCAGCTTTGGTGACGATCGATGAAAGACGTGGTGGAAGTGATAAGTTCTGGAACAGAGTGATGTTTCCAATCATGGATGTGAACAACCGCGTGATCGGCTTTGGAGGCAGAGTCATGGGAGATGGTTCGCCCAAATATTTAAATTCAAAAGAAACCAAATTATTTGATAAAAGCCGTAATCTTTACGGACTGAATTTTGCAAGAAGTTCAAGAAAGAAAGAGATTATCTTGTGTGAAGGATATATGGATGTTATTTCCATGCATCAAGCAGGATTTACAAATGCAGTCGCAGCACTTGGAACTGCATTTACAAGTGGTCATGGGACGCTGCTTAAGAGATATACAGAGAATGTCATTTTGTCATTTGACAGTGATGAGGCGGGACAGCGAGCGATATTGCGAGCGATACCGATCTTGAAAGAAGCAGGACTTATGGTTCGTGTCCTTGATCTGACTCCGTATAAGGATCCCGATGAATTTATCAAAGGATTAGGAGCACAAGCACTGGAAGAACGAATCAGAAAAGCAATGAGCAGTTTTATGTTTCAGGTAAAAGTAGCCGCAGGAAGATATGATCAGGACGATCCAGAGTCGAAGACACAGTTTCAACATGAAGCGGCTAAACTGCTGGCAACGATTGAAGAACCGCTAGAACGCAAGAATTATATTGAAGCTGTTTCAAGAGAATATTATATCGGGGCAAAAGATCTGGAAGATCTTGTGAATTATTATGGGACTTCTGGATACAGCAGTGCTCAGAGACAGCAGACAACACCGCGTCAGCAGGAGAGACGTCTGCAAGTGAATGAGGCAAAAGAAGAGAAGAAGAAACAGCCGCAGAAACTGTTATTGACATGGATGGTCAATGAGCCACAGTTATTTGACAAACTAGAAGGAATCATCGGCCCCGATGATTTTTATGAACAGATTTACCATGGAGTGGCATTGTTACTCTTCAAACAATACGAAGAAGAGAAAGCAGTGATTCCAGGGAAAATATTAAATCAATATACAGATCTTGAAGACCAGAAGAAGATTGCAGAATTATTCAACACAACATTAAAGATCAGTCCATTAGCGGAAGATCGAGACAAGGCGTTGAATGATATCGTGCGAAGGGTCAAGGAAGACAGTATTGAACAACAGATGAACGCAACAAATGATATTTTGAGATGGCAGGATCTGATCAAGGAGAAAGCAAACCTTGCGAAACTGCATATTTCATTATAGGTTGGTTAAAATAGGAAGAGAAGAAAGGGACGAATTATGGAAGGTACAATGGAACAGTTCACCGAGAAACTTGCAGGTCTGGTGGAATTAGGAAAAAAGAATAAAAACTTTTTGGAGTATGCACAGATTGATTCATATTTTAAGGATATGAAACTAAATTCTGATATGATGGAAGCAATCTATGATTATCTGGAACAAAATGGAATCGATGTGCTGACTCTTGCCGCAGTTGCAGACGATGATGAAGATCTTGATGATCCAATCGAAGATGAAACAGAAATTGCTGTTCCTGATGGTGTCAGCATCGAAGATCCAGTCCGTATGTATTTAAAAGAGATTGGTAAAGTACCTCTTCTTAGTGCAGATGAAGAGATCAAACTTGCACAGAGAATGGAAGAAGGGGATGAAGCAGCGAAGAAGAAACTGGCAGAAGCCAACCTTCGTCTGGTAGTCAGCATCGCAAAACGTTATGTTGGACGTGGAATGCTCTTCCTTGACCTGATCCAGGAAGGAAATTTAGGTCTTATTAAAGCCGTAGAGAAATTCGACTATCGCAAAGGATATAAATTCAGTACTTATGCGACATGGTGGATCCGTCAGGCAATCACAAGAGCGATTGCTGATCAGGCAAGAACCATCCGTATTCCAGTGCATATGGTAGAAACGATCAACAAACTGATCCGTGTATCCAGACAGCTTCTTCAGGAACTTGGAAGAGAACCTTCTCCAGAAGAAATCGCAGAGGAGATGGATATTCCAGTGGAAAGAGTTCGTGAGATCTTAAAGATCTCTCAGGAACCAGTATCATTAGAGACACCAATCGGTGAAGAAGAAGACAGCCATCTTGGAGACTTCATTCAGGATGAGAATGTACCAGTACCAGCGGATGCAGCAGCATTTACGCTGTTAAAAGAACAGTTAGATGAAGTACTTGGAACACTGACAGAGAGAGAACAGAAAGTCTTAAGATTACGTTTTGGATTGGACGACAGCAGAGCAAGAACTCTGGAAGAAGTTGGAAAAGAATTTAACGTTACAAGAGAACGTATCCGTCAGATCGAAGCAAAAGCACTGCGTAAGTTAAGACATCCAAGCCGCAGCAGAAAGTTAAAAGATTATTTAGATTAAGGTATGATTATGGAATTATCAAACAGATTAGAAACAATCGCATCTTTTGTCACAGAAGGTTATGTAGTGGCAGATATCGGGACAGATCACGGATACATACCAATCTATTTAACAAGTAATGGAAACTGCCCGAGAGCTTATGCGATGGATGTAAATAAAGAACCATTAAGCCGTGCCAAAACACATATTGAAGAAGAGAATGCAGGAGAGGTTGTATCCTGCATTCTTTCCGATGGATTACATGAACTGCCGCAGGATGATGTAGATTCTATTGTAATTGCAGGAATGGGTGGAGATCTGGTTGTCAGAATCTTAGAGCAGGACTTTGATAAATTAGCGAATGTAAAAGAACTGATCTTATCCCCACAGTCTCATTTAGAACGAGTGAGACATTTCTTAAATGATCATGGATTCCGGATTTTAGAAGAAGAATTTTTAAAAGAAGATGGAAAATACTACGTTGTGATCCGTGCAGTTCATGGAAAGCAACAGTATGACAAAGAGTGTTTTTATCGTTTTGGAGAAGAACTGATCCTCGCAAAACATCCAGTACTTCTTGAGTACTTAGATCAGGAATATGTCAAATATTCAAAAATCAAAGAAAGTCTTACAGACGATTCAAAAGAACATATCAGAAGACGAAAAGAAGAAGTGGAAGATTTACTTGAAGATATCATGGAGGCACTTTGTTATTATGAATTGTAGAGAACTGATCACATTTTTAGAAACAGAAGTTCCGTTAGAGACAGCAGAAGGCTGGGATAATCCGGGATTTCTTGTTGGAGATAAAGATAAAGAGATAAAGAAAGTTTTAGTTGTATTAGATATCACAAATGAAGTTGTAGATTATGCGATTGATCAAAAGGCAGATTTTATCCTTGCACATCATCCGATCATTTTTTCAAAGATCAACAAATGCACGAGTGATGATTTCCTTCAGAAGAAATTATTAAAACTGATCCGCCACGATATATGTGCATATGGAATGCATACATGTTACGATGTCTGCAGAATGGGAGATCAAGTAGCAGATCGCTTGAATCTGAAGGAAATACAGGGACCAGTTGAGCTATCTAAAAGCCACAATGAGAAAGCGTTTGGAAAAGGAATAGGGATTGTTGCCAAGATTGAAGATGGGATCAGTGTTGGAGAATACGCAAAGAAAGTAAAAGAAGTATTTTCTTTGGAAAATGTCATAGTATTTGGCAATCTAGATACAAAGATCTCTAAACTTGCAGTTGTTCCAGGATCAGGGAGAAGTATGATCAGTGAAGCGAAAAGTACAGGAGCAGATGTATTTTTAACTGGAGATATCGGGCATCATGAAGGCCTTGATGCAGTCGATATGGGAATGTGTGTGATCGATGCAGGACATTATGGATTAGAACAGGTATTTATTGATGATATGAAAGATCTGATCAGGACTCATTTCAGTGATATGAATGTGATCACATATAAGGCAGGAAGCCCTTATAAAGTTGTTTAAATAGTAGTTATATAAAAAGGAAGTGATGGCGTATGATCAAAGCCACAGTGAATCAAAGCATTTATGAAGTAAAAGAAGGAACAACACTTTCTGATCTTGCGAAGCAGGTACAGCTGCCTCAGGAGCCGATCATTTTGCTTGCCTATATGGATGGAAAGTTAAGAGAATTATTTACTCCTATGACAAAAGACTGCCATGTGCGTTTTGTAACATTAAAAGAACAGGCAGGGTATATGGCATATAAACGAACTGCCACGCTTATGTTTCTGAAAGCATGCGAAGATCTGCTTGGAACTGGTGCAACGACAAAGATCGCATTAGATTATTCAATCGGAAATAGTATTTTTTGCGATTTCCTAGAAGATCGTGTGATAGATGAGGCTTTTGCACGATCTATTCAAAAACGTATGGAAGAGCTAGCCAAAGCGAATCTTCCAATCACAAAAAGATCGCTGGACACAGATCAGGCTGCAAAATATTTTGATAGGATAGGCTTTAAGGGGAAGAAAGAATTATTTCAGTTCCGCAGGGAATCAAAGATGAATATCTACTCGTTGGATGGATATGATAATTATTTTTATGGATATATGGCACCATCGACAGGATATATTTCAGCATTTTTGGTGTCTGCATATCTGCATGGGGTAGTACTTCAGATTCCCAAAAGGAAACAGACAGAGGAAATCGTACCATTTACACCACAGCCAAAACTTTTCCATGTAATGCAGCGTTCCAGAGAATGGACGAAGACGATGGGTGTTGACACAGTAGGTGCCCTAAATGACGTGATCACACATGGAAATATCAATCATCTGATTTTATTACAAGAAGGATTGCAGGAAAAACTTCTTGCAGATATTGCGGATGAGATCGTAAGCAAGAACAAGAGAATCATCCTGATCGCAGGGCCGTCATCCTCAGGGAAGACAACATTTTCCCATAGATTATCCATTCAATTGCAGATTGCTGGATTAACACCACACCCAGTTTCTATGGATGATTATTTCTTAGACAGGGAATTGTCTCCAAGAGATGAAAATGGAAATTATAATTTCGAGACGATCGCATCATTGGATGTGGATCTTTTAACGAAACATATCAATCAGTTGCTAGATGGGGAAGAGATTGATGTGCCAAGTTATAACTTTATCACGGGAAAAAGAGAATATCACGGACACAAATTAAAGATTGGAGAAAAAGATGTCCTGGTCATGGAAGGAATCCATGGATTAAATGGTACTCTTACGAATGAAATACCAGAAGATGCAAAATATAGAATCTATGTCAGTGCATTAAACCAGATCAACTTGGATGAACATAATAGAATACCAAGTTCGGATGGAAGATTGTTGCGAAGGATCGTGCGAGATGCCATGACAAGAGGAAATGATGCGAGAGAGACAATCTCCAGATGGGATTCCGTAAGAAAGGGAGAAGAAGACAATATTTTTCCATATCAGGAAGAAGCAGATGTGATGTTTAATTCGGCACAAATCTACGAGATCGCAGTCTTAAAACAATATGCGGAACCTTTGTTATTTGCGGTTCCAAGAGATTGTCCTGAATATCAGGAAGCAAAAAGATTATTAAAATTCTTAGAATATTTCTTAAATATTCCAAGCGAAGCAATTCCAAAAACATCTCTTTTAAGGGAATTTATCGGTGGTAGTTGCTTTGAAGTGTAAGATATGATATAATAATTGGCGCTTAGTCGGACAAATGGTCGCGCCGTTTCAGACGAAAGGGAAACGGTGAGGAAAGTCCGGGCTTCACAGGGCAGGATGCCGGATAACGTCCGGTAGGGGCAACCCTCAAGCTAGTGCAACAGAAATATACCGCCACATTCGTGGCAAGGGTGAAATGGTAAGGTAAGAGCTTACCGCCTGGCTGGTAACAGGCAGGGCATATGTAAACCTCATCCGAAGCAAGACCGAGATGAAAACGATAGATTGGCCCGATCTGTTTTCAGGTGGGTCGCTGGAGCTTGCTGGTAACAGTAAGTCGAGATAGATGACCATTCAACGACATAACCCGGCTTATCGTCTGGCTAAGCATTATGAATAAGAATGATAGAGAAGTTGTAAGAGAAATCATAAGTAGATCTTACAACTTCTTTTTTTGATATGTAAAAAGAAGTTATAACAAATGTATTTCTTTCAGAAACCAGAAAAATCTTGAAAGAAATTGCAGATATATATATAAAAATGACGATAAAATGGACAAATCAAACTATTCGTGAAAGAACTTTCAAAATATCAAAAAAACTTGAAATTAATTTTAAAACAGATATACTAAAGATAACGAAAGCAGGAAAGGGAGGAATTGAAAATGAATCCGAAAGTTGAGAATTTAAAAGGAAAACTGATCGTATCCTGCCAGGCATTGCCAGATGAACCATTACATTCTTCTTTCATCATGGGAAGAATGGCACTTGCTGCAAAACAGGGTGGAGCATCGGGAATCCGCGCAAATACACCAGAGGATATCAAAGAGATCAAAACACAGGTAGATCTTCCAGTGATCGGAATCATCAAGAGAAATTACGATGACTGTGAGATTTATATTACACCAACGATCAAAGAGATTGACGAATTAATGGAAGCGAAACCAGAGATCATAGCATTAGATGCAACAATTTCAAGCCGACCAAAGGGACAGAAATTAGATGAGTTCTTCCATGAGATCAAAGAAAAATATCCAGATCAACTACTAATGGCAGATTGTTCTACAATCGAAGAAGCACTCCATGCAGATGAATTAGGGTTTGATTTTATCGGAACAACAATGGTTGGCTATACAAAACAAAGCAAGGATCTTAAAATCGATGAAAATGATTTTGAAATCTTAAGAACAATCCTTTCCAAAGTAAAACATCCAGTGATCGCAGAGGGAAATATCAATACACCAGCAAAGTTAAAGAGAGTTTTAGAACTAGGAGCGTTTTGTGCAGTTGTAGGTTCAGCAATCACAAGACCACAGCTTATCACAAAATCATTTGCAAATGCCATCAAATAAAAGCATTTTTAAAAGGATCATGTATGGATTATTATGTAAAATCGGTCATACCGGTCATTGAATCAAATTATGAAAATTTTACAGCTCTGGAAAAAAATATTGCGGATTTCTTTATGAAAAATGAAGAAAAAATGGACTTTTCAGCAAAAGAGATCGCAAAACACTTGTTTGTTTCAGAAGCTTCGTTATCAAGATTTGCAAAAAAATGTGGATTTCGAGGCTATCGAGAATTTATTTATCAATATGAGGAATCATTTGAAGAGAAAAATAAAGAACTCACGGGACATACAAGAACCGTGTTAAATATGTACCAGGAGTTGTTAAATAAGACATACAGCCTGATGGACGAAGCACAGATCATAAGGATCTGTGAGAAATTAGGACAGGCAAAGAGAGTGTTCGTATGTGGGAAAGGAAGTTCCGGCCTTGCAGCGAGAGAGATGCGTCTAAGATTTATGAGAATTGGAGTAGATATCAATTCGATTCAAGATCCAGATCTGATGAGAATGCAGGCAGTATTCCAAAAGGAAGGTTGTCTTGTGATCGGGATCAGTATCAGTGGAGAGAGTGAAGATGTTTGTTATCTATTAGAAGAATCAAAAAAACGAGGAGCGGACACCATCTTGATCACAGGAAAAAATAAGGATGACTATGAGGATATCTGTGACGAATTAGTTTTGATCGCATCAAGAAAATATTTAGATCATGGAAATGTTATCTCTCCACAGTTTCCAATCCTTATTATGTTAGATCTTATATATTCTTACTATTTAGAACACGATAAAAAGAAAAAAGAAACCATGCACGATGACACTGTGCGCGCATTAAAAGGAGAAAGATCATGAGAATCATCAAAACAAAATCATACGAAGAAATGAGTAAAAAAGCAGCAAACATCATTGCATCTGTAGTCACATTAAAGCCAGACTGCATGTTAGGACTTGCAACAGGATCATCACCAATCGGAACATATGATGAATTAGTAAAGAAATACGAAGCAGGAGATCTTGATTTCTCAGAAGTTACAACAGTAAACTTAGACGAGTACAAAGGATTACCAAAAGAAAATGAACAGAGCTATTACTATTTCATGCATGAATACTTATTCGATAAAGTAAATATCAATCCAGAAAAAACATATCTTCCAGATGGAACAAACTTAAACAGTGAAGAGGAAGCAGCACGTTATGAAGCATTGGTACAGTCTTTAGGAACGGTTGATCTTCAGTTATTAGGATTAGGAAGAAACGGACATATTGGATTCAACGAGCCAGGGGATCATTTTGAAGATGGAACACACTGCGTAGACTTAAAAGAAAGCACGATTGAAGCAAACAAACGATTCTTCGAATCAGCAGATGATGTACCAAAACAGGCATACAGCATGGGAATCGGAACGATCATGCGTTCTAAGAAGATCTTATTAGTTGTCAGCGGAGAAGAAAAAGCACAGGCATTAAAAGACAGTATTTATGGACCAGTAACACCAGAAGTACCAGGATCTATCTTAAGATTCCATCCAGATGTAACAATTATTGCAGATGAAGCAGCTATGTCATTGATCAAATAGTTGAATATGTAGAATAAAAATGAAGATTCAATCTATTAAAACAGTGTATTTTAGTGCGACAGGAAATACAAAGAACGTCGTAAAGTCAATAGGAGAAACAATTGCAAGGAATATGAATCTTTCATATAAAGAGATTGACTTTACACTTCCACAAGCTCATAAAGATAGCTATGAATTTACAAAAGAAGAACTAGTGATCTTTGGAACTCCTGTGTATGCGGGAAGAGTTCCAAACAAAGTACTTCCGATGATACAAGGATTATTTCAAGGAAATGATGCATTTGCAGTACCAGTTGTTACATTTGGGAACAGAAACTATGACAATGCATTGATTGAATTAAGAAATGAACTAGAAAACAATCATTTTCATACGATTGCAGCAGGAGCGTTCGTAGCACAGCATGCTTTTACAGATCAATTAGCAACGATGCGCCCAGGTAAGTCAGATCAGGAAGAAATCAGAGGGTTTGCCAAGCGTATCGTAACGATTGTAGAAATGATAAAAACATTGGGAGAAATTCCGAAACCAGTTCATGTAAAAGGAATTGAGCCAATCCCGCCATATTATACTCCACTTGGAATTGATGGCAAACCAGCGAAATTCTTAAAGGCAAAACCAAAGACAAAAAGTAATTGTGATCACTGTGATCTTTGTGTGAAAGTCTGTCCAATGGGATCGATCAATTCAGAAGATCCAAGTAAAATTGATGGAATTTGTATCAAATGTCAGGCATGTGTAAAAAAATGTCCAAAACAAGCAAAATATTTTGATGATCCGGCATTTTTATCACATGTTGAAATGTTAAAGAGAAACTATCAAAGAGCTGCTAAAAATGAAATTTTTGTGAGTGATGGCAGAGAAAATGAAATACAATAATTTTTAATCAAGTGGATGAAAACATCATTTTTCTGATATAATTAATTTATCAGCAAGATGGTGTTTTTGCTATTTTACAAGCGAAGGATCAGCTAGAAAGGATTTTTTATGCTATTTACACGGGACAGAAATTTCTATAGAACTTTATTTCATCTAATGATCATTGTTGTTTTCCAAAATATCATTGCATACAGCATCAATATGGCAGATAATCTGATGCTTGGTATGTATAGTCAGTCCTCTCTTTCTGGGGCAGCAACGGTCAATCAGATTCAGTTTTTACTACAACAAATGACACTTGCGATCGGGGATACACTAGTGATCGTTGCTTCCCAATACTGGGGCCAGAAAAAGACGAAACCGATTCGAACATTTACAGGGATTGCGTTGGCAACAGGATTAATCCTTGGATTGACTGTATTTATACTGACCACATTGTTTTCAAGAGAAATTTTAATGCTTTTTACAAAAAAGGAAAGTTACATTATACAAGGAATGGATTACCTTTCACTGATCCGTTTTACCTATCCTTTATTTGTGCTATCTACGATCTTAATGGCGGCACTTCGAAGCGTTGAGACTGTTTCTATCGCATTAAAGATTTCAATTTTATCATTGATCGTAGACGTATCGATCAACTATACACTGATCTTTGGAAAATTTGGTTTTCCAGAAATGGGAACTAAAGGTGCGGCAGTTGGAACATTGGTTGCACGTATTTTAGAATTAGTGATTGTTGTAATCTACTTAATCTTTGCGGATCATAAATTGAAATTATTCTGTAAAGATTTCCTCCACTTTACAAAAGAAGCATTTTCACGCTTTTTCAAGATTTTGTGGCCATCCTTTTTATCAAATACGTTATGGGCACTTGCGACACCAATTCAAACAGGAATCTTAGGCCGCTTATCCGCAGATGCGATTGCAGCCAATTCTGTTTCTACGACGATGTTTCAGTACTTGAAAGTTATAACCATCGGAGAAGCCTCAGCATCTGCTGTATTGATCGGAACAACGATCGGGGAAAACAGAGGAACTACAAAAGTAAAAGAATACAGTAAAACACTGCAAGTTATTTATCTGATCATAGGAAGTGTTCTTGGAATCAGCTTGTTTTTCCTAAGGATTCCATTGTTATCTCTCTATGATCTGACACAAAATGCATATCAAATGGCAGACCAGATTCTGATCATTTTATCCATCGTGATGGTTGGAATGTCATACCAGATGCCAACTGGAATTGGTATTATCAAAGGTGGTGGCGATGTAAAATATATGATGTATCTGAATTTGATCTCAACCTGGGCGATCGTGATGCCACTTTCATTTTTAGGGGCATTTGTATGGAAATTGCCAGTACCGATGGTTGTGTTATTGCTGAATTCAGATCAGTTGTTTAAGTGTATACCAACGTATCTGTATGTGAAGAAGGATCAGTGGATCAAGGTTTTTGTTTGATGATCAATACCTTGCCATTTACAGATTCAAATGATAAGATAATTGATAAAACAAAATCAATTGCAACACACTAATGCAATGAAACTTCTATGAATAATCTAAAAATAACTGCATATACTCTTTCTTAAAGGAGAGTATGTGACATTGAAGAAGAAAATAGAAATTGCAGCCATCCTATGTTCCATCGGCATCTGCAGCTTTGGACAAAATGTCTTCGCAGGAGAATTTCTAAGATTACCAGCCCAAACCAATGCCAAAGTAGAACAAGTGGTGCAGACAAGACTTTTGGAAGAACAAAGAGCGTACCTTATGCAGGCACAGCTTATGACGAAAGTCAATTTAGAACAACAGATTAAAGACAAACCCGTCTATATTCCAAAAACAAAGCATGTAGTCACCCAAAGAGAACGATCGATTCTTGAGAGGATCGTGGAAGCAGAAGCAACCGATAAAGATGAAAAAAGCAAGATACTTGTAGCAAATGTAATTTTAAACCGTGTAAGAAGTAAAGAATTTCCAAACTCGATCGAAGCCGTTGTGTTTCAGAGAGCTTATGGGAAAGTCCAGTTTTCACCGACAGCTGATGGAAGATATGAATCCGTCCATATCACAAAGAGTACGAAAAGAAGCGTAAAAAAAGCATTAGAAGACGGAATCGACTATTCCGAAGGAGCATTATATTTCGTAGAAAAAACGATGGCAAATCCAAAAAATGTTTCATGGTTTGATGAGGCACTTACCAGATTGTTTACCTATCAAGGACATTCTTTTTACAAATAATGCTTGACAAGGAAAGATAAAAGTATTATGATTTTAAGCAAATAGAAAAGAAACCGTTGAGAAAGAGTAGTAAGCAGGATCAGAATGATTCAAAGAGAGCTGCAGGTGGTGAGATTGCAGTATGATTTCCCTGGTGAATGGACTTTCGAGGGTGATTTTGAAAGTAACAAGTAGGAATCGCCGGGCACCCGACCCGTTACCAGAGTGGGCATATATGATAGTATATGATTTAAGTGGACACACCTAGTGTCAATTTGAGTGGTACCGCGGATAATTCGCCTCAAGCATATTTGCTTGGGGCTTTTCTTTTTTTCTATTTGAAGAAACGTACAACTTAAATAAAAAGGAGAAGAAATTATGAGAACAATGAAAAAAGTATTAGCAGCGGGATTAACAGCAGTTATGGCAATGTCATTAATGGTTGGATGTGGAAGCAAGAAAGATGACAGTTCATCTAAAACATATAACTTAGGAATCATCCAGTTTGCAGAACATGGTTCTCTTGATAACTGCCGCAAAGGATTTTTAAAAGGTTTAGAATCTGAAGGTATCAAAGAAGGAGAAAACTTAAAGATTACATACAAAAACTCACAGGCAGATACAGCCACAGATAACCAGATCGCATCAAATTTTGCATCAAAGAAATTAGATATGATCTGTGCGATTGCAACACCAAGTGCACAGAGTGCATACAATGCAACAAAAGACAGTGATATCCCAGTTGTTTATACAGCTGTTACATCACCAAAAGCTGCAGGATTTGTAGATAAAGAAGGAAAGAATGTTGGAAATATCACAGGAACTTCCGATCTTGTACTTGCAGATAAACAGTTAAAACTGATTCGTCAGATGATGCCAAAAGCAAAGAATGTCGGAATCTTCTACAGCACAAACGAAGCAAACTCCAAAGCAGGAATCGAAGCTTATGAAAAAGTAGCTGATAAATATGGATTCAAGATCATCACACAGGGAATCACAGCTTCCGCAGATATGCCAATGGCAGCAGACAGTTTACTGAAGAAAGTAGACTGCATCACAAACTTAACAGACAATTTAGTAGTCAGCAACATGCAGACATACCTTCAGAAAGCAAACAAATTAAATATTCCAGTTTTCGGATCTGAAGTAGAACAGGTAAAATTAGGATGTGTAGCTTGTGTCGGAATTGACTTCGTAAAATTAGGAAAACAGACAGGTAAGATGGCAGCTAAAATCTTAAAAGGCGAAGAAAAAGCAAAAGATATGAAATTCGAAACATTTAACAATGGAGATGTCATCATTAATACAGCAGCAGCTAAGAAGATTAACATGACAATCAGCAAAGATGTGCAGAAACAGGCAAAACAGACATTTGACAAGATCAGCGCACCAGAAAAATAATCAGGAGATGTAAATATTATGGAACAATTGATCATAGGCGTATTTGAGCAGGGATTTATCTATGCGATCATGGCGCTTGGCGTATATATCACATACAAAATATTAGACTTTCCGGATCTGTCCGTAGACAGTACTTTTCCATTAGGAGCAGCAGTGACAACCGTCATGCTCTCCTCAGGAAAGAACCCACTGCTTGCATTAATTGCAGCAACAGCAGCCGGAGCAATTGCAGGAATGGTCACAGGAATCATACATGTAAAATTCAAAGTCAGAGACTTATTATCCGGAATTATCGTTATGACAGGTCTTTATACCTTAAACTTAAGAATTGTAGGCGGAAGCGCAAATGTTCCATTATTTAACTACAAATCCGTATTTGATAATGACTTCATCAACGGAATCTTCCCAGAAGCATTAGCACCATATAAGACGGTGATCATTATTTTCATCATCATGATCATTGCCAAAATATTATTAGACTTATATTTAAAAACAAAATCAGGATACCTGTTAAGAGCCGTTGGAGATAACGAGACAATCGTAACATCTCTTGCAAAAGACAGTGGATTTGTGAAGATCGTAGGACTTGCGATCTCAAACGGATTAGTTGCATTAGCTGGAAGTGTTATGTGTCAGCAGCAGAGATTCTTTGAAATCTCTATGGGAACTGGAACGATCGTTATCGGACTTGCCAGTGTTATCATTGGAACAAACGTATTTAAAGGAAATCTTATCAAAGCAACAACTGCAGTTGTCATCGGTTCTGTGATCTACAAAGCATGTGTAGCAATCGCGATCGAAGTAGGATTACCAGCAACAGACTTAAAATTGATCACAGCAGTCTTATTCCTGATCATTCTGATCATCAGTATGGACCGTAAGAAGAAGGTGAAAAAGGCATGATTGAATTAAAACATATCGACAAATATTATAATATCGGAACAGTCAATGAAGTCTGCCTGTTCAAAGACTTCAATCTGACGGTAGATGACGGAGATTTCATTTCCGTGATCGGAAGTAATGGTTCAGGAAAGACATCCATGTTAAATCTGATCTGCGGAAGCTTAGAAGCGGAAGCAGGAAATATTATTTTAAATGGAGAAGATATTTCTCATCAAAAAGAGTATATCAGACAGAGAAAGATCGGACGTGTTTATCAAAATCCAGCAATGGGAACCTGCCCATCTATGACAATCCTTGAAAATATGTCTCTTGCAGACAATAAAGGAAAGAAATTTGGACTTGGATTTGGTACAAATAAGAAGAGAGTTGACTATTACAGAGAATTATTAAGCCAATTAGGACTTGGGCTGGAAGACATGATGGGAAGCAAAGTAGGTTCCTTATCAGGAGGACAGAGACAGGCAATGGCACTTCTTATGACAACGATGGCACCAATTGAGATCTTAATTCTGGATGAACATACTGCTGCACTTGATCCAAAGACAGCAGAACTGATCATGGAGTTGACAGGAAAAGTTGTCAAAGAAAAGAAACTGACAACGATCATGGTTACACATAACCTGCGTTATGCCGTAGAATATGGAAATCGTATTCTTATGATGCATCAGGGACATGCGGTACTTGATAAAGCTGGAGAAGAGAAAGCAAAATTAGTTGTTGATGATCTTCTGGATCAGTTTAATCAGATCAGTATTGAGTGTGGAAATTAAATTTTTAAATTGTATAACGGAAATGTATCGAGTATTCATAAAAACATAAAAAAAGATAGAAGTACGAAAAACGAATTCCATTGACGGATTTTTTGCAAAACGCTGATCCGCCAACACTCCTGCACAACTCACTGCGTTCAAACAGTGCCCGTGTTGGCTGCGATTTTGCAAAAAATCCTATGGAATTCTATCATTTCGTACCTCTATCTTTTTTATGTTTTTATGAATACCTGAAGACATTCTCGTATAAAATTAAGAATTTTCAAGCGGAAGGGTGTGTATGTTAGACGTTATAATATTCCACCAATAATTTCCGTCATTCAAATCACAATCTTGTGAAGTCTGTAGACTTTTGTTATAATGATGTTAGATGATACTAACTATACGTTAGAGAAGACTAACTTCTAGAAGCGAAAGGAACTATATATGTATTTAGAAATAAAAGATATGAAAAAAAGCTTCGGATCAGGCGAAAGCTATAATCAAGTACTAAAAGGAATCACAACCAACATCGAACAAGGGCAGATGTGTGTCATTCAAGGAAGCAGTGGTTCAGGAAAATCTACAATGCTAAACTGTATCGGCGGATTAGATACTATGGATTCTGGTTCAGTCAAAGTCGATGGCAATGAAATATCAGGATTAAATGCAGATGAGCTCTCCGAATACCGCAGAGCTAATCTAGGGTTTATCTTCCAGTTTTATAATCTGGTACCAAATCTTACAGTCAAAGAAAATATAGAGATCTGTCAATTTTTAACGGAAGATCCATTGGATATGGAAGAACTGCTAGATACGCTCGGACTAACAGAACATCAAGATAAATTTCCTGCACAATTATCCGGTGGACAGCAGCAGCGATGTGCAATTGCAAGGGCGTTGATCAAGAATCCAAAGCTGCTTCTTTGCGACGAACCGACAGGAGCTCTTGATTCGAAAACATCCAAAGATATCTTGATCTTATTAGAGAAGATCAATCAGCAATATGGCACAACCATGCTGATCGTAACGCATAATAATGCAATCCGCAATATGGTACATAAGGTTATTATCATCAAAGATGGTCAGATCAGTGAAGATTACGAAAATGAAACAAGATTACCAGCAAAATCACTGGAGGATCTTTAGATGGAAAAAGTATTGAGAAAAAGAGCATGGAGAGATTTAAAAGAAAATAAATTCCGCTATTTTGCACTTGCTTTTTTGATTATTATCAGTATGTATTTGGTCATCAGTCTGGTAGGTGCAGCGGATACGATTGTTGATGGAACTACAAAGCAGGCAAAGAAACATAAGCTGGAAGATGGGCAGTTTCAGGTGTTTGTGCCATTAACAACAAAACAAAAAGAAAACTTTACAAAGAAAGGGCTTACAGTAGAAGAGACATTTTATCTTGATTTTAGACAAAAAGATGGAAGTAAGTTAAGAATCTTTAAGAATCGTAAAAAAGTCAATAAAATTAATCTGGATGAAGGTCGATTAGCAAAAAACAAAAGTGAAGTGGTTGTAGAAAAACGATATGCACAAGAACACAACTTAAAAACAGGATCAAAGATCACGATTGACGGCAACTTCTATAAAATAACAGGAATCGGATCAGTTCCAGACTACGATGCATGTTATGAAAAGTTATCAGACAGTACTGTAGACAGCAAACAGTTTGGACTTGCATTTGTGACAGAAGATGCTTATGAAAATCTAAAAGACAATGAAAATAGTATTCAGTCTGAGGAATATATCTATGCATACCGATTAAATGGTGCAATGACTCAGAAACAGTTGAAAAATAAATTAAAGAAGATCACATTTAACCCGGATGATGTCGATGATCCATATTTTAAAGATTACTGGGAAGAAACTGCAGGAAAGAAAGATGACATCAAAGACGGAATCAAAAAACTTACAGATGCAAGTACCCAGATGTCAGACGGATTAAACAAACTAAGTGAAAACAACGAAACATTGCAAAAAGGTGCCAATCAGATTTTTCAGGCATACTTAAAAACGGCAGAAAGCCAGTTGACCTCCTTTGGTGTAACATCATTGACAGAAAATAATTATGCGAATATTCTAAAAAGTTTGATCGCAAAGTCAAGTGATGGGTTGACAAGATTATCCTTAGAATCAGCAAAAGAACAGCTGGATGCCTTAAAAACATATAGAGATGGAATCAAGGCTTATACAAATGGTGTTAAAAAAGCATCAGATGGAAGTAGTAAGTTAAAAGAAGGAACTGATCAATTGGAAGAAGGAACAAAAGAACTGATGAAAGCATTTGATATGGAAACATCGAATCTGACTCAGTTTTTAAAGGCAGATGACAACATAAGAATTGGAGCAGCGGCAGGTGATCAGGTCATTAGTAAACTTGCTGGAATGGTAGCAGGTGTCATCATTATGATCTTATTTACCTATGTAATATCTGTTTTTGTCATTCATGAAATTGAGAAAGAAAATAGTATTATTGGAACATTGTATGCGCTTGGAGTGATAAAGAAGCAGCTTCTAAAATATTATTTAACAGTTCCGGTGATCGTAACATTTCTGGCTGGATTAGCAGGAACGATCATTGGATATAGTCCGATAGGAATTCCAACACAGATGCAGGATTGTTATGATTATTTTTCTATACCAGATTTGAGTCCAGAACTTTTAATCTATCTATTGGTGTATGGAATTGTTATGCCGCCACTTGTTGCAGTGATCGTAAACTATTTTGTTATAAGAAAGAAACTGTCAAGGCCAGCACTTTCTATGATAAGAAATGAGCAAAAGAAGAGTCATATTTCAAAAGTCAAATTAGGCGATATGCCATTTCTTACAAAATTCAGGATCAGGCAGTCACTGCGTGAGGCAAGAGCCGGATTTACGGTAGTATTTGGAATGTTTATTGCACTGTTGGTTATGATGATCGGTCTGGACTGTTATGTGATGTGTGATCATATCAGCAAAGAAAATAAGAAAGACACAAAATTTGAATATATGTATACATATAAATATCCAGATAAAAAAGTACCAAAAGGCGGGGATGCATGTTTTGTAAAAGGATTGCATAAAGAAGTATGGGGATATGATCTTGAAATTTCCCTGATCGGTATAGAAAATGATAATCCATATTTCAGCCAGGATAAAGATCTTCCGAAAGCAAAGAACAAAGTTGTTATTTCATCTGCAATGGCACAGAAATATGATCTAAAAAAAGGTGACTCGATCATACTGTCTGATGAGGAAGATGAAATGGATTACGCATTTCAGGTAGCAGATATCACACAATATTCTTCTGGGTTATATGCATTTATGGATATCGACAGCATGAGAGATCTCTTTCAGACATCATCAGATTATTACAATATGGTTGTATCAAAGAAGAAACTGTCGATTGACTCTGGAAAACTATATGCAACGACAAGTAAAAAAGCAATTGAGGAGAGTTCAGATGTATTTATCAATATGATGATTCCGATGATGGGAATGATCGTTGGACTTTCTGTTATCATCTTTGCAATTGTCATGTATTTAATGATCAAGGTAATGATTGATCGTTCTGCACAAAATATTGCGTTGATGAAAGTATTTGGGTATCGGAAGAAAGAGATTAAGAAGCTTTATCTAGATGGGAATTTCTATATGATCGCAATTGGAGCACTGATCAGTGTTCCGTTATCCAAGAAATTAATGGATGCAATGTATCCAGTTATGGTTTCCAATATAGCTTGTGGTATGAATTTAAGTTTCACATGGCAGATGTATGCATTGATCTATGCAGGAATTATCATTACATACCTGGTAATTAACAAGTTATTAGTGCGAAAGATTTACAAAGTCGGACTTTCTGATGCGTTAAAAAATCGTGAGTAAGATTAAAAGAAACAATCAGTCTTTGCCATATAAAATAAACTATTGTATAATGATACAAAAAGACTAAAGAAGGAAGAAACGATGACATTACAACAGCTAAGATATGTCGTAACGATTGCGGAGATCGGAACGATCAGCAAGGCAGCAGAAGAACTCTTTGTATCACAGCCAAGTCTTACCAAAGCTCTAAAAGAACTGGAAAAAGAGATGCAGATCACGATCTTCGACCGCACGAACAAGGGAATTCATGTATCTAGAGAAGGAGAGATCTTCCTTGGATATGCAAGACAGGTATTGGAGCAGGCGGCATTGATCGAAGAGAAATATAAACATAAAAGTGGTGGGAAACAGGAATTTTGCATTTCAACACAGCATTATTCTTTTGCGGTCAATGCATTTGTAGACTTGATCAAAGAATATGGAAGTGAGAATTACGATTTCAGTCTGAGAGAAACTCAGACTTATGAGATCATCGATGATGTAGCCAGAATGAAAAGTGAGATCGGAATTTTATATCTCAATGAATTCAATGCATCGGTCCTTGAGAAGATCATGAAAGCAAATGATCTCAAATTCACAGAACTATTTGTTGCAAGACCACATATTTTTATCTGTGACAAGAACCCACTGGCACAGAAAGATCAGGTCACAATGGAAGATCTCAAAGATTATCCGTATCTGTCATTTGAGCAGGGGGAACATAATTCTTTCTATTATTCTGAAGAGATGTTCAGTACGGAAGTGCGTTCAAAGAACATTCGAGTGAGAGACAGGGCAACTCTGTTTAACTTGCTGATCGGATTAAATGGATATACGATCAGCAGCGGTGTGATTGATAAGGAATTAAATGGAGAGAATATTATCGCAGTTCCGCTTGCAGAAGAAGGCGAGATGCATATTGGGTATGTGACACATAAGAAGACGAAACCTAGCAGATTAGGGGCGATTTACTTGGAAGCGTTGAAGAGGCATGCACAATAATTTTATATATGTTTAAAGAAAGGTAGAAAATAATGGAACAACAGCAGCCAGAAAAGAAACACAAACGAAGAGTCAGATATAAAGGGACTCATCCAAGAAGATTCGAAGAGAAATACAAAGAATTAAACCCAGAAAAATACGGAGATACGATTCAAAAAGTTATTAGTAAAGGAAGTACACCGGCAGGAATGCACATTTCCATCTGTGTAAAAGAAATTCTTGAATTTTTTGACATCCAGCCGGGACAAAAAGGATTGGATGCAACCTTAGGATATGGCGGACATACAAGAAAGATGTTAGAAAAGTTACAGGGTAAAGGTCATATCTACGCATTAGATGTAGATCCGATCGAATCTGTAAAGACAGAGAAACGTCTGCATGATGCAGGGTTTGGAGAAGATATCTTAACGATCAAGCATATTAATTTTGCTAATATTGATCAGGTAGCCGAAGAAGTTGGACCATTCGATTTCATTTTAGCCGACCTTGGCGTATCCTCCATGCAGATTGATAATCCGGAAAGAGGATTTTCTTATAAATTTGAAGGACCATTAGATTTAAGACTGAATCCAGAAAAAGGAATTTCAGCGGCAGAGCGTTTAGAAGATATCACGAAGGCTGAATTTGAAGGAATGCTCATTGAAAATGCAGATGAGCCGTATGCAAAACAGATTGCAAAAGAAACCGTTGCAACGATGAAACGAGGAAAGAAAATTAAGACAACAACGGATCTTAAAGATGTCATTGAAAGAGCATTAAACTTTTTGCCGGAAAAAGAGCGAAAAGAAGCAGTTAAAAAATCCTGCCAGAGAACATTTCAGGCTTTGCGTATTGATGTAAACAGCGAGTTTGAAGTATTAGAAGAATTATTGGAGAAACTTCCAGACGCATTGGCACCAGGTGGAAAGGTTGCGATTCTTACATTCCACTCTGGAGAAGATCGACTTGTAAAACATGCGTTTAAGTATGGGAAGAAAGTAGGAATCTACAGTGATGTAGCCAAAGATGTTATTCGTCCATCAAAAGAGGAATGTGCCCAGAACGGAAGAGCAAAATCAACAAAGATGCGCTGGGCGATCAAAGTGAAATAAAAATTAAAAGGAAGGGAAATATTAAAAAGAGGTATGCTTTTTAATATTTCCTTTTTTTCAAAAATATGAAAGAAAATGGTTTAAAATGATTGACTTTGACTGAAACTGTGCTATAATGAAGAAAAAAAGGAAACGAATGATTGATTTTGACGTTTTTTATTTTGGAAAAGGAGGATAACCTGTATGAGAATTACAGAGCTGTTGCAGGATGCAACAATTGACCTTGGCGTGAAGGTTAACAGCAAAGAAGAAGCAATTGATCATCTGGTTGATTTAATGGTCAAGGGCGGAAACATCACAGATCGCGAAGAATACAAGAAGGGCATTTTAGCAAGAGAAGCTAATGGAACAACTGGTATCGGAGGAGGGATTGCAATTCCTCATTCTAAGAACAAAGCAGTAACTAAGGCTGGTTTGGCTTCTATGACAGTACCAGACGGAGTCGATTATGAAGCAATGGATGGAGAACCATCTGATGTATTTTTTATGATCGCAGCACCAGCAGAAGGAAGCGACGTGCATTTAGAGGCATTGTCAAGATTATCTGTGATCTTAATGGATCCAGTATTTAAGGACAGTTTATTAAAGGCAACAAGCAAGGAAGAATATCTTGCATTGATTGACAAGAAAGAAACAGAAAAATTCCCAGAAGAGGCGGCGAAGGAAGAAGAGAAACCTGCTGTACAAGAAGAGAAAGCAGACGATGGAACGATCAGAGTTCTTGCAGTTACAGCATGCCCAACAGGAATCGCTCATACATTCATGGCAGCAGAATCTCTTGAGAATAAAGCAAAAGAGATGGGAATTACATTAAAAGCTGAGACAAATGGTTCAGGTGGAGCAAAGAATGTCTTAACAAAAGAAGAGATTGAAAATTGTGATGGAATCATCGTAGCAGCAGATAAGAACGTTGAGATGGCACGTTTTGATGGAAAACAGGTTCTTCAGACAAAAGTAGCGGACGGAATTAATAAACCAGAAGAACTGATCCAGACAATCTTAGATAAGAAAGCGCCAACATATCATCATTCAGGAGCAGCAGCACAAGAAGATAGTGCAGAAGGTGAAAGCGTTGGACGTCAGATTTATAAACATCTGATGAATGGTGTATCTCATATGCTGCCATTTGTAATCGGTGGAGGTATCTTGATCGCTCTTGCGTTCTTAGTAGATAATCAGGCGATCAACCCGGCAAACTTCGGTAAGAATACACCACTTGCAGCTTTACTAAAGACGATCGGTGAACAGGCATTTGGATTTATGCTTCCAATCTTAGCTGGATTTATTGCAATGAGTATTGCAGACCGACCAGGATTAGCAGTAGGTTTCGTTGGTGGAGCTTTAGCGAATGGTGGTTATACATTTGCTAATATTATGGCATATGATTCTGCCAAAGCTGTTTCCTCTGGCTTTATAGGAGCATTATTTGCAGGTTTTGTTGGTGGATATATCATGGTTTTATTAAGAAAACTGTTTGATAAATTACCAAGTGCATTAGAAGGGTTAAAACCAATTTTACTATTCCCAGTTTGTGGTATTTTAATTATGGGTGTTGTGATGATCGCAGTTAATCCGGTTGTTGGAGCGATCAATACAGGACTGAATAACTTCTTATCATCTATGAGTGGAACAAGTTCTATCCTTTTAGGAGCAGTTCTTGGAGCGATGATGTCCATTGATATGGGTGGTCCATTTAATAAAGCAGCGTATGTATTTGGTACAGCACAGTTAACAGTAGCCAATGCAGGACCAGAACAGTATGCGATCATGGCAGCTGTTATGGCCGGAGGAATGGTACCTCCACTTGCGATCGCACTTTGTACAACATTCTTCAAGAATCGTTTTACAGAGAGTGAAAGAAAATCTGGTGTTGTAAATTACATCATGGGATTATCATTCATTACAGAAGGAGCTATCCCGTTTGCAGCAGGAGATCCAATCCATATCCTGCCACCATGTATCGTAGGATCTGCAGTAGCAGGTGCGTTATCCATGGCATTTAAATGTGGGCTTCCAGCACCACACGGTGGAATCTTTGTTATTGGAGTCATCACGAATCCAGTACAATACTTAATTTCTGTAGTAGTTGGTGCAGTTATTGGAATGATCGTTATGTCATTTACAAAGAAACCATTAAATAAATAAGATTGTAAATAACCATTTACAATAAATTAATTCCTCATATTTTCATAAGCAATATTTATAATAAGTAAACAGAGATTGTGAAATTTTGCAATCTCTGTTTGCTATTTTGATAAAACAATGATATACTAGATAAGATTTTAGAAATCAAAGACAGTTCATTCGTACCATCCTGTCTATAAACAAAACTAGGACTGAGAAGAAGATTTTCAGGATACAGGTACGCGTGCTTGTATCCTTTTTTGATTGAAAATATATGTAGAAGGGAAAGAAGAAAATGTATCAGTTAACAACACATGTATCCTTTGATTCAGCTCATTTTTTATCGGGTTATGAAGGAAAATGCAGCAATATCCACGGTCACCGCTGGAAATTAGAAGTTACCGTACAAAGTGAAACATTAGAAAAGACAGGGCAGATTCGAGGAATGGTTGTCGATTTTGGACAGTTAAAAGATGATATTAAAAAATTAGCAGATGAGTTTGATCATAGTCTGATCATAGAAGATGGAACATTAAAAGAGAAGACAGTAGAAGCATTGAAAGAGGAAAATTTCAAAATGATCTTCGTAGATTTTCGTCCAACTGCAGAGAGTTTTGCAAAATATTTTTATGATAGAGTGAAAGAAATCGGATATGATGTCAAGTTAGCGAAAGTTTATGAGACACCAAATAATATGGCAGCATATGGGGAGTAAATGAGATGGAAACATTTAAAGTAGTCGAAACCTTTGTAAGTATCAACGGAGAAGGAAAGAAAGCTGGTCGTCTTGCTATGTTTATCCGATTGAAAGGATGTAACTTAAACTGCTCTTACTGCGACACAACATGGGCCAATAAAAGAGATGCAAGATGTGAATTATTGACGGCACCGCAGATTGTAGAAAGGATCAAAGAAGCAGGAGTCGAACTTGTTACATTAACAGGTGGAGAGCCTCTTCTTGACGAAAATGTGTCAGAATTGATCGGAAGTATCTTGATGATGCCAAAAGTTGAGATTGAGATTGAGACAAATGGAAGTGTACCGATCAGATATTATAAAGAAAGAGACAACAGACTAACAATGACAATGGATTACAAACTTCCATCCAGTAATATGGAAGAGAATATGTGCCTTGAAAATATGGAATATTTAAAACCATGGGATGTTGTTAAATTTGTTATTGGAAGCAGGGAGGATTTAAACAGGGCGAAAGAAATCATTGAACGATTCAGACTTTGTGAAAAAGCAATTGTATACTTCAGTCCTGTATTTGGTAAAATCGAACCAGAAGAAATCGTTGAATTTATGAAAGAAAACAAGCTTAACAAAGTCAGGTTCCAGATTCAGATCCATAAAGTTGTATGGGACCCTGACAAGACAGGCGTATAGGAGGAAATACTATGGCAATCGATAAAGAAGCGATCAAGGAACATATAAGAGGTATTCTTGTTGCACTTGGAGATGATCCAAACCGTGAAGGGTTAAAAGAAACACCAGATCGTGTAGCAAAAATGTATGAAGAAGTCTTTGAAGGAATGAATTACAGCAATCATGAGATCGCTCAGATGTTTTCAAAGACATTTGAAGATGATCTAAGTGTCAAAGATCATAAAGATATGGTGATCGTAAAAGATATTGATATCTTTAGTTATTGTGAGCATCATATGGCATTAATGTATGATATGAAAGTCTCTGTGGCATATTTGCCAAAAGACAAGGTATTAGGACTTAGTAAGATTGCAAGAATCTGTGATATGGTTGGAAAACGTTTACAGCTTCAGGAAAGGATCGGAAGTGATATCGCAGAGATCATCATGGAAGTTTCAGGAAGTGAAGATGTAGCTGTTTATATTGAAGGATGTCATAGCTGCATGAGTGCAAGAGGAATCAAAAAACACAATGCCAAGACAGTGACAACAACACTTCGAGGAGCATTTGATACAGATTCCACATTAAAATGGCATTTCATGATGCAGGCAGGAAAATAAGAAAAGGAGAGAAGCAAAATGGCAAAACCAAACAAGGCCGTTGTTGTATTCAGCGGTGGACAAGACAGCACAACATGCCTTTTCTGGGCAAAGAAGAAATATGATGAAGTGATTGCGCTTTCATTTAACTATGGACAGAGACATTCAAAGGAACTCGAGTGTGCAAAGAAAATCTGTAAAGAACACGGTGTAGAACATCATATTCTGGATATGGGATTGTTAAATCAGTTAGCACCAAACTCTCTTACCAGAGTAGATATGGAAGTAGATCATGAAGCACCAGAAGAAGGAACACCAAATTCATTTGTCGATGGAAGAAATATGTTATTCTTAACATTTGCAGCTGTTTTTGCAAAACAAAGAGATATTCATGTGTTAGTAACGGGTGTTTCCCAGAGTGATTTCAGTGGATATCCAGATTGCCGCCATGTCTTTATCTCATCTTTAGAAACAACATTAACACTTGCCATGGATTATGAGTTTGAAGTGATCACACCACTGATGTGGATTGACAAGAAACAGACATGGGAGATGGCTGATAAATTAGGCGTCTTTGATATTGTAAAAAATGAAACTCTGACATGTTATAATGGAGTGATGGGTGATGGATGCGGAGAATGCCCAGCATGTAAGTTGAGAAGACATGGATTAGAGGAATATTTAAAAGTTCGTGATCATAAATAAGAATATACGAAAGAGAAAAGGATCTTGTGATGGTACAAGGTTCTTTTTGTTGTTTATATATATGAATGATGAAAGTGTCGAAAGTATAAATAGCAAAAAGCTGCAAGAAAAGTATTGATAAAATTTTAACAATGATGTACAATGTATTTGTAGCAAAACAATCGATTGAAATCGGATATTCAAATGTTGGATATATAAGAAAAGGTTCAATTTCGGTCATCCAGGTAAAGGAGATGTTAGTTATGGCAAGATTTACATTACCAAGAGATTTATACTTCGGAGAAAACGCATTAGAGACACTAAAAACAATCAAAGGAAACAAAGCAGTATTGTGCCTGGGTGGCGGGTCCATGAAACGTTTTGGATTTGTTGACAAGGTCGTTGAATATTTGAAGGAAGCAGGAATTGAGACAAAACTGATCGAAGGAATCGAACCAGATCCATCCGTAGAGACAGTTATGAAAGGTGCCAAAGTGATGCAGGAATTTGAACCAGACCTGATCATTGCAATGGGTGGAGGATCACCAATCGATGCAGCAAAGGCAATGTGGGTATTTTATGAACATCCAGAGACAACCTTTGATGATATCAAAGATCCATTTACCATTCCGCCACTTCGTAACAAAGCAACCTTTATCGCAATTCCATCAACCTCAGGAACAGCAACAGAGGTAACAGCATTCTCAGTGATCACAGATTACAGCACAGGAATCAAATACCCACTGGCTGATTTCGAGATCACACCAGATGTAGCGATCGTAGATCCATCACTTGCAGAGACAATGCCACAGACATTAACGGCACATACAGGAATGGATGCCTTAACCCATGCGATCGAAGCATATGTTGCAGGATTACATTCCCCATTCTCAGATCCATTAGCGATCCATGCGATTGAGATGATCTTTGATAACCTGAAAGCATCCTATGAAGGAGATATGCAGGCAAGAGGGAATATGCATATCGCACAGTGCTTAGCAGGAATGGCATTCTCCAACGCGTTGCTTGGAATCGTACATTCCTTGGCACATAAGACAGGAGCAGTCTTTGATACAGGACATATTCCTCATGGATGCGCCAATGCAATCTATCTTCCATATGTTATTCAGTACAATGCCAAAGTCTGTGAAGACAGATTCGCAATGATCGCAAGAAAATTAGGACTTCCTGGAGTGACTGATAAAGCACTGACTTTATCACTGATCAAAGCAGTAGAAGATCTGAGAACAAGTCTTCATATTGTGTCTAATCTGAAGGAATTTGGCGTAAAAGAAGACGAATTTCTTGAGAAGAAGCATATGATCGCAGAGAGAGCGGTTGGAGATGCTTGTACGGGATCTAATCCGAGAGAAACATCTGTTGAGGATATGGAGAAGATTCTGGAATGTATTTATTATGGTAAGGATGTAACATTCTAAATTTTAATTTTGTAAGTTGGCCAACTGTAGATTTTGAGTATATGATAAAAAAT
>OGYI01000048.1_pt1 | contig 132401 bp, 100 predicted proteins | sample 1576521 | NCBI WGS metagenome assembly OGYI01 (sample SAMEA3541484, study PRJEB24748) | human gut metagenome | biome: human gut; feature: human-associated habitat; material: faeces | place: China | collected 2012
GACTTAAAATCCTGTTGTGGCAACACAGTACCGGTTCGATTCCGGTCACCGGCATAAGAGATATCACCTATGTGATATCTCTTTTTTGTGTAATAGGAAATTCTCTAAAATTTATTGTTACACAAAATCTACTATGGATGCGAGTTGTCGCCAATACACGTAAATTATTTTAATAAATTAGGAGAGAAAAATGAAAAATAAACTATTAAGAAGAATTGCAACGGCAGCCGGAGTGCTAACTATGACATGTTTAGTGTTTGGCACTTCAACAAAAGCTTATGGAAAACAATTAAAGACAAATGTTACAATTACTAAGCTTTCTACAACAACAAAGGGAACAAAACTTCAGTGGAAGTCTAAAAAGAAATATGACAGATATATTGTTTATAGAAGCGTAAATAATGGAACATTTAAAAACGTCGATTATACTTCTTCTTTAGAATACATAGATGATGATATAGAGACAGGAGAAAAATATACATATAAAATCAGACCATTAAAGTATAAAAAGCATAACAAAAAAGCTTATGGAAATTACTCGTATGTTTCAGCAGAAATAGTTGCAAAGCCTCTAGGGGTCAAGGACGTAAGTGTTGTGGATTTTAAAGACTACAAGTTTGTAACATGGGATTTAAATGATAGTGCGTCAAGTTATGTTTTATATAGAAAAAAGAGTGGTGGTAAGTGGAAGTACATAACGGAATTAGCAGATGACAACGGCTCCTATAAGGATTATGATGCTTCAAAGTCAAAAAAGTATCAGTATAGAATTGCTGTGGTAGAAAACATAAACGATACTATTTATAAAAGTGCTTATACAAAATCATCTTATACCGGTAATTTAAAAGGTATAGATGTTTCATATCATAATGGAACAATTAACTGGAAAAAAGTTAAAAAAGCTGGAATTTCTTTTGCTATGATTAGACTTGGTTATGGAACAAAAAAAGGTGGCATTGTTGATAAGCAGCTAGATTACAATTATAAGAATGCAAAGAAAAATGGAATCAAGATAGGTTTATACCTTTATAGTTATGCTGACAATAACAAGGAAGCAAAAAATGAAGCTAAGTTTACATATAAAATGCTAAAAAGTTATGGCGACATTGATTATCCAATCGCTTTTGACTTTGAAAATGGATATAGAAATAAACGAAAGTACAAGAAATCCAATACAAATATAATCAAAACATATTGCGATTATTTGGAAAATAGAGGCTATGATACCAGTGTGTATTCTTACATGGACTTTTTGAAATATTCAGTGTATTACAAAAAGATATCTGACTATGGAGTATGGCTTGCAAGATGGACACATAATACAAAGAATTTTTATGATGGTGGTATTCCAAATGTTCAAATGTGGCAGTATTCTGATAGAGGAACTGTAAGGGGTATTAATTCAAGAGTAGATTTGAATTGGAATATAATAAAATAGTGTTCATATTCTTTTGATATTATTTTTCATGTCAGATTAAATTATAGTTGATAAAGGTCCGTATATTTATTAAGTTTTAGTTTATGAAGGTTGAGTTAGGATTTTTCGAATTTTCATATATTTACCTATTTTGAACCTTTTCGTATTTTTATTGATTTTTGGTTGACAGAGAAAAGGATATGATGTAAAATAAGCAATGTCGCTAAAATGTGACTTGTGCGTACGTGTAGCTCAGTTGGATAGAGCGTCTGGCTACGGACCAGAAGGCCGAGGGTTCGAATCCTTTCACGTACATAAGAGAGACTCATGATTTGAGTCTCTTTTTTTGTTTAATAAGAAATTCTAAAGGAATTTCTTATTAAACAAAAACGTTCCACAAGGGAGGCGCACTGGTGCGAGAAGAAAATAGTTGTGGGAGGGCACGTACTTGGTGTGTGGAATGTCGCAAGCGACATTCTTTTTTATGTAATAAATACTTAAGTTATAAAATTAAAAACAAAAACTTTGTTGACGGAGGGGATAAAATGTGTTATAAACTATTTGTATTAATCAGAATAGTACAATTAATACACAGGTAATACAATAGAGGAAAAGAAAAAAATAAAGGGGAAGTATAATGCTAGAAACAAAAAATTTAAAGAAAGTATACAAAACAAAAAAAGGTGTTTCTGTTAATGCTTTAAATGGGGTATCTATTAAGTTCCCGGAGAAAGGACTTGTATTTCTTTTAGGAAAGTCAGGAAGTGGAAAATCTACACTTTTAAATTTATTAGGTGGCTTGGATAAGTACGATGAAGGAGAAATAATTATTAAAGGTGTTTCATCTAAAGACTTTAACCAAAGTCATTTCGATTCTTACAGAAATACATACGTTGGATTTATTTTTCAGGAATACAACGTTTTAGAAGAATTTACCGTTGGAGCAAACATTGCATTGGCAATTGAACTTCAGGGACGAAAAGCATCTGATGAAGAAATCAATTCAATTTTAACAAAGGTTGATTTAGAGGGGTACGGAGATAGAAAGCCAAACGAATTGTCAGGTGGACAGAAACAGAGAGTGGCTATAGCAAGAGCCTTGGTAAAGAATCCACAGATTATTATGGCAGATGAGCCTACAGGAGCTTTGGATTCTAAAACAGGAAAACAGGTTTTGGATACATTAAAGAAATTGTCAGAAGAGAAACTGGTAATTGTTGTATCACATGACAGAGAATTTGCTGAAACTTATGGTGATAGAATTATCGAATTGGCAGATGGAAATATCATTGAAGATATGGAAAAGTCGGTGAAGATTGTAGCAAAGCAACGTAAAATAAATGAAGATAATTTACAGTTTAACGACACAACAGTTGTTGTAAAAAAAGGCTATCATTTAACTGAAGATGACAGGATAAAAATTAACGAATATATTGATAGAGTTAATAGCAATTTAAACATTAAGGTTGCTAACGAAAATCAGGGCGGTAGCACAGGAGAGTTTGTAAAAACAGACGAAAGTAAAATTAAATATCAGGACAGAGAATTTAAGTTAATCAAATCTAAACTACCTTTGAAAAATGCATTTAAAATTGGTGCAAGTAGTTTAAAACACAAAAAGATTAGATTGACAATTACAATTTTACTGTCATTTGTGGCGTTTATATTGTTTGCTTTAGCTGATACTTTTGGAAATTATAACCATATAAAAACATGTACAAAATCAATTGTTGATTCAAAAATAAAATACGCTACTGTTTCTAAATCAATTAAAGTAGGCGATGGCACATACAGCTATTGGAACGAATACGGAAACTATTTATCAAAAGGTGATTTGAAAAAAATCAACAAAGAGACAGGTTTGAGTTTCACAGGGGTTATAACACCAAGTGAAGAATTGACTTTAGGTAACATCGACACAAATGTAAAATTAACTAAAAATGATTCATATTGTGCATATGCAAATTCAGTGTCAGGTTTTACTACTCTTGATAACAAGAAATTAAAAGAGTACAACTACAAAATGATTGCGGGAAAACTACCGGAAGGAAAGAACAACGACATTGCGTTAAGTGAATATGTTTTTGAAACTTTCAAAAAAGCTGGTTATGTAAATGGAAATAAGACAATAAAGATTAATGATTACAATGATTTAGTTGGAAAAGAAATTGCTATCGGAAAATCAAAATATAAAGTTGTGGGAATTTTTGATACACAGGTTGATTTAAATAGATACAAAGATTTGTCAGGGGATTTAAAAGGAAATTCATCTGCAGAAAATTTAGCATTGTATGCGTTAGGAAATGAACTTGGAAAAATTCAACAGTACAGTCTTTCATCTGTGGCAGTTGTAAGTAGCGAAAAGTTTGCTGAAATCAAAAACGATGTTCCTAATTTTGTTCAGATGATGAACTCATACTTAAATGTATTTGATGATAAGGCTTCAGTAGATGGTGAGTATATTGGAACAATTGACGACATAGATTTAAATGACGTTACATGGCTTGGCGGAAAGAAAGATAAGCTTGCAAACAACGAAATAATTGTTGATATTAAGAGCTTTACTTTTGATGAAAACCATGAGACAACTCTTAAAGAAAAATTAGAATACTTAAAAACACATACTTTTACTGTTTATACAGGAGATGATGAGGATACTAAGAATCTGGAAAAATGTAAGGTTGTTGGTGTTTTAGATTATAGCAAGGACGAAGATAAATACCAGGGCGTTTACATTGTTCCTGAGAATATATTTGGTTACAGCGAAGAGTGGACAAAAGGAAAAGGTGATTATGATTTTGCAGTAACAGCAATGCCTAAAAAAACTTCTGATATAGAAGATATTGTAAAATATTGCTACACAATTAGAGATGGTGTTAAATACCAGATGCAGAACTCGGTAACATACGAATTAGATACAGTTGATGAAATTTTAAAAGTAATGTCAAAGGTATTTTTCTATGTGGGACTTGGATTTGCGTTGTTTGCAATGATTATGCTTTCTAATTTTATTGCAACAAGTATTTCATACAAGAAGCAGGAAATTGGTATTTTAAGAGCCATTGGTGCAAGAAGTAATGATGTATTCAGAATTTTCTTTGCAGAAAGTTTTGTTATTGCAATGGTTAATTTTGTATTAGCATGTACAGCAACGGGAGTTGGAACAGCAATTTTAAACGGCTTATTTAGAAGCAGGGTAGGAATTTTAATTACTGTTTTGAATTTTGGTATAAGACAGATTGCACTATTATTCATTATTAGTATAGGTGTTGCAGTAGTTGCAAGTTTCATACCGGTTTACAGGATTGCATCAAAGAAACCAATCGAGGCAATTAGAAATAAGTAAACTGTAATTGAATACAGATAATTTAGAAAAATAATAAGGCAGATAAAAACGGTAGAGAAAAACGATAAACTTTAATTGGAGAACATTAATGGACCACACATATTATAGTCAAAGTTCAAGAGGCGAAATCTTTGGTGGAGGCATCCGCCGAAGACGACGCCGCAAGAAAAGAAGATTTTTAAAATTATTCATTATTTTAATGCTGATTGTAATATGAATTGCAGCATACAGAACAAGCGGTATTAGTCAGTTCATAAAGAAACAGGCTTCCAGGAAAATTAAGATTGCTGACATTGGAAATGCAGAACAAAAAGAAATGATAAAAATATGAAAAACTTAAAAACAAAAAAGTATGAAAAATAAAAATGAAGAAAACAACAAAAAGAAAAGTATGAAAAACCGAAAGTGCTAACTAAAAGGAAAAAAGGAAAAAATAATGGGGGAAAACAGTTTTGCAATTATAGCATGAATAAAAAAGAAATATGCAACCATAATATCTAATGCAAAATGTATTAAACATTTTTTTAGGAGGTTATTATGGCAAAGAAATATTCAAGTTCAAAGAATGCGTATGATTGTAATGATTCTGTAAATGAAGCTGATACAAACAAAGCTTCAAGTAGGAACTCAGCTAAAAATTCAAGCAAGAATTCTTATTCATCAGAATCATCAAAGAATGATTATGACGACAAGGCATCAACAGATAGTTACAATGATGAAGCATCAGATGATGCAAGTGATTGCAAGAACTGTAGATAACAAAAGAAAGCCTACAATCTTTAACAGGTTGTAGGTTTTCTTTTTACGTACTGGGAAATAAAGTACAACAGTAAATATAAAATGCCAAATGCCAAATGGTCAGGCAACTTTGTTGAATTTTGAAATATAATAGTTATATAAATTATTAGTGGATATGAACATGGGAAAATTCAATTATATATCATTAGAAGAAGCACGAACCAGAGCGATGGAAGAAAAATATATTGTCGCAGATTTGAGAAGTCCCCAGGAATTCTATTACTCACACGTTGACAATGCCATTAACGTTCCGAATCCAACAGTTGAAAAAATAGCACAGTACAATAAGAAAGATTACACATGGATTCTATATTGCAGAAGAGGTAGTCTAAGTTTCAAACTGGCAAGTGAATTATCAGATTTCGGATATAAGGTACTGGCTGTTGTGGGCGGTTACAAGGAGTAAAAGTAGAACTTGGGTTACTAAATATAGGCAGGATTAAGGAATGATACTATTGTGGTTCATGGGAATAATGTTCCTGCATTGTTGCGGAATGTTATTGTGGCTGTAAGAGAATGTCACTTCGGCTGTTAAAGTTGACAGCGCAAACTATTGTTATTATTATTGAAGAAGTAGCGAAAAAAAAAGTTAATAGGCAATTAAAAAAATACAACAAAGATAGGAAGATAAATGGATAATTTAACATTAGTAGCACCATGTCATTTTGGTGTTGAATCAGTATTAAAAAGAGAAATTTTAGATTTAGGATATGAAATAATCAAGGTTGAAGATGGCAGAATCACATACAAAGGTGACAGCCTTGCAGTTTGCAGATCAAACGTTTTTTTGCGGACGGCAGAACGTGTTTTAATTCAAATTGGAAGAGTTAAGGCAACAAGTTATGATCAACTGTTTGAGGAAGTAAAAAAACTTAATTGGTCAGATTTTATTCCAGCAGACGGAAAGTTCTGGGTTAAGAAAGCAAGTACTGTAAAGAGCAAACTTTTTAGCCCTTCAGACATACAGAGAATTGTGAAGAAGGCAATTGTTGAAAGTCTGAAAATAGACTATAAAGTAAATTGGTTTGACGAAGATGGAAGTGAGTACCCAATTAGAGTATTCTTTTACAAGGATGAGGCAATTATCGCCCTTGACAGTACAGGTGAGTCGTTGCACAAGCGAGGTTATAGAAAGTACACAGCTAAGGCACCTATTTCAGAGACATTAGCAGCAGCTCTTATTATGCTTACTCCATGGCACAAGGATAGAATTTTAGTTGATCCTTTTTGTGGATGTGGAACATTTCCAATTGAGGCAGCCATGATTGCAGCTAACATTGCCCCTGGAATGAATAGGGAATTTACAGCAGAAGAATGGACAAATATTATAGACAAAAAAGACTGGTATCAGGCAATTAATGAGGCAAATGATTTAATTGACGATGATATACAGGTAGACATTCAGGGGTACGATATTGATAAGGAAATGGTGGAATATTCACGTAAAAATGCAGAAAATGCAGGTGTGGACCATTTAATTCATTTTCAGACAAGACCTGTGGAAAAATTAAGTCACAGCAAGAAATATGGATTTATAATTACAAACCCTCCTTACGGCGAAAGACTTGAGGAGAAGTCTGCTTTGAAACCACTTTACAGAACCATAGGGGAAAGATACAAGAGTTTGGACAGTTGGTCTGCGTTTATTATTACATCTTACGAGGATGCAGAAAAGGATATGGGAATAAAAGCAACTAAAAACCGTAAAATATATAATGGAATGTTGAAAACATATTTCTACCAGTTTATGGGACCAAAACCACCTAAAAAAGGAAAAGTGAATGAAAAGAAAGAAAATAATTAAATTAATTATTTGGGGAATTGGGCTGGTTTGTATTATCGGAATTGCTAATTTTATAATTACAAGCGGTACTGTTGAAAGAAATTCAGCAGATTATGAAAAAGCTAAAATAAAAAATTGGAATGCCGTAATGGCAAAAAGTTCCAACAAAAAAGTAATTAATTTACAGGTTGATAATAAAAAAATAGAATCGAAAGATTATACGCTTTATATGAGTGACAATATGAATCTGATGATTCCAATTAATATAATAATGGATGTTTTTGACTGTTCCCAAAATATTTATAATAACAAAAGGGTAATAGTTGAAAAAGGCAGAAATATTGCGGTTATGTACATTGGAAAAGACACAATAATTTTTAACGACAACCAGTACAAATTACAGGATAAAGTCGTAAGAAAAAATGGAACAGTTTACATACCTGCAAATATTTTTAAGGATTATTTTAATTATAAATATACATGGGACAGTCAGCTAAATAAGGCGTTTATGAATGACAGGGCAGTGAAGGATTCAAAGCTACCTGCAAGATATAGTTATATTGACAAAAAGAGAGCAGTGGAGGTTAAGGACCAGGGAAATTATGGAACATGTTGGGCTTTTGCAACTTTGACGGCTCTTGAAACATCACTTATGCCTGAAGAAAAATTGGATTTTTCTGAGAATAATTTGGTATACAATAATGACTTAGGAAATGACATTCAGGACGGGGGTGACTATATGATGGCAATGTCATATTTAATGGCATGGAAAGGCCCTGTTTTAGAAAAAGACGACAAATATGGAAATGAAACTTACAACAAGAATGCCAAAGTTGTAAAGCATGTTCAGGAGGCTCAAATTATTCCCGAAAAGGATTACGAACAGATAAAAGAAATGGTTTACAAATACGGCGGTGTTGAAACTTCAATGTACATGTCAATGAGTAATGCTGATATGTCGTCAGTTTATTATAACGAGACAGAACATGCCTATTGTTACAAGGGAAATAATAAGCCAAATCACGATGTTGTAATAATTGGCTGGGATGATAATTATTCAAAAGAATTGTTTAATGATACGTCAATAAAAGGTGACGGGGCTTTTATTTGCATGAACAGTTGGGGAGAAGATTTTGGCTATAAGGGAACTTTTTACGTTTCTTATTATGATGACCTTATTGGAAAAAATAACGTTTGTTACACAAAAGTAGAAGACACTGATAATTACAAGAGTATATATCAAAGCGATTTGTGTGGCTGGACGGGAACCATGGGCTTTCAAAATGAGCCTACAGTGTATTTTTCAAATGTTTTTAAGGCAAAGGCTGACGATAAAATTAAGTCGGTTGGTTTTTACGGCACAGATACTAATTTGAAATATGAAGTATTTGTATGCACAGACTACAAAAATAATGCTTCATTAAACGAGCGTAGTCATGTTGCAGCAAGGGGAAAATTGACAAATAAAGGCTTTTACACAATTGAGCTGGACAAAGAATATGCTGTGAAGAAAAATCAGAAATTTGCCATTATTATAAAAGTAACCAACAATAACAATGATAATGTATTTAAGTTGATACCGGTGGAAATGCAAACAAAATCAATGGAAGGGAAGGTAGACCTAACAGATGGGGAGGGCTATTTTAGCTCCAGTGGTGTTAATTGGCAGTCTGCCGAAAATCAGGGTTGTAATATATGTTTAAAAGCCTATGGGGCAAATTAACCGGGGATATTCCCCAAATATAAACCGCAAAACAGGCTGGAACACATTATGTACAAAACTGTTAGAATAAAGTAAAAAAACACGTGATATGAGCGATTTTGGACGAAATATTACGTGTTAAAAGCTTTAATATACATAATTGTTACATAGAAAGAAACAAAATGAACCTAGTTCCCTTTGTTTCTGACAAATGGCACTGATTTAAAGACGGTGGCAATACGTATAATACGAGAAAGGAACAAAGCATGAAAAAGATAATTTTTGCAACTACAAACGAAAATAAAGTTCGTGAAGTAAGAATGATGATGGATGGACTGGATGTAGAACTTTGCACAATGAAAGAAGCAGGAGTGGATGTTGACATTGTGGAAGACGGGACAACTTTTGAGGAAAATGCCATTATTAAGGCGAAAACGATAATGGAAATAACAGGAGAAATCGCAATTGCCGATGACTCAGGGTTAGAAGTAGATTATTTAGATGGGGCACCGGGAATTTATTCTGCAAGATTTTTAGGGGAAGATACCAGCTACGATATAAAAAATAACTATATTATCGAAAAATTAAAAGATGCAAAGGGAAAAGAGCGTAGTGCAAGATTTGTGTGTGCCATGGCTGTAGCTTTCCCAAATGGCGAAATTTCGACCTGTAAGGGCGTAATTGAAGGCTTGATTACATACGAGCAAAAAGGAACAAACGGATTCGGATATGATCCTATTGTTTATGTGCCTGAATTTGAGATGACAACAGGCGAAATGACTCCTGAATTAAAAAACAGTATTAGTCATAGGGGAAAAGCATTAGAACAAATGAAAGAAATTTTGAAAGGAAAACTTTAAGATTATGAAAAAGGTAATAATTATTAGCGACTCACATGGAAATTTAGATAATGTTAGAAAAATTGTTGAAAAAGAGAAAAATTATGATATGGTAATTCATCTTGGGGATTTAATTGGACAGGATGATTTACTAAAAGAAATTTGCAAATGTGAAATAAAATGTGTAAGAGGAAATTGTGATTTAATGTCAGAAAATCCACTTTTTGATATTGTAGAAGTTGAAAAAAATAAAATTTTTATAACTCATGGGCATTGTTTTGGTGTAAATTTTGGCGTGGAAAAATTATGTTACGCAGCAGAAGAAGAGGGCTGCAAAATTGCAATGTATGGTCACACTCATTATCCGGAAAATTCTGTCTATGGTGGCATAATCGTAGTAAATCCAGGCAGTGTGAGCCAACCAAGACAATTAAATCACAAGCCAACTTATGGAATTTTGACGGTAGATGACAGTGGAAAATTGGACGTTAGAATCCAGTATGTTTAGCCGTAGAAATCAGGTTAAAAAATTTTTTAAAAAAAATTAAAAAAAACGCTTGACTTTATTTGGCACTTACCCTATAATTACTCTTGCGTTGTGAAACACAAGGCAACACAAAAACACAGAACGGGGTGTGGCTCAGCTTGGCTAGAGCGCCTGATTTGGGATCAGGAGGTCGCAGGTTCGAATCCTGTCACCCCGATGTTTTGCGGGTGTAGTTCAGTGGTAGAACACCAGCCTTCCAAGCTGGATATGTGGGTTCGATTCCCATCACCCGCTTTTTTGATGCAATGAAATCGATCATGGTAATTGTAAGAAACAATTATTGTGGTCGATTTTTTGTATAATAAGGATTTATGAAGTGATTTCTTATTATACAAAAACGTTCCACTAGGGAGGCATCTTCGTGAAAGAAGAAAATAGCTGCAAATGGGCACGCATTCGGTGTGTAGAATGTGACAAGCAACATTCTTGGGCTGGCTTTACTTTTTATGGAAATATTTTTCTTATAAAAAGTTCATGGAAATTTTGACAATTATTTCATATTAAACTATTGTTGTATTAGCAAAAACAAGGAGCGTAAAATGAAAGTTTTATTAGTAGCAATAAATGCAAAATATATACATTCTAATTTGGCTGTGTACAGTCTAAAAGCTTATGCCGAAAAATACGGTCTAAACAAGCACCAAATTAAAATAAAAGAATACACAATAAATCAATATCCGGAGGAAATATTGTCTGACATATATTCGGAGAAGGCAGATGTGGTGGGCTTTTCCTGTTATATATGGAACATTGCACTTACCAAGGAAGTTATTAATGACTTGAAAGTGGTAGCTCCCAAAACCATTGTAATAGTGGGCGGACCGGAGGTTTCTTATAATCCAAGAAATGTGCTTATGGAAAATCCGGCAATAGATTACGTTATGTGTCAGGAAGGGGAGGAGCCTTTTAAGGAATTTTTGGATAACTACGATGACGAGTTGACGGACAAAAATATAAAAGGGTTGGTTTATCGTCAGGGCAACGAAATTATTGAAATTCCAAATACATGCCCTATGGATTTGTCGAAGGTTCCTTTTGTGTACAAGGACATGAAGGATTTTGAAAATAAAATAATCTATTATGAAACAAGTAGAGGTTGCCCTTTTTCATGCAGTTATTGTCTTTCATCCATAGATAAAAGAATTCGCTTCAGGGATATAGATATAGTCAAAAAAGAGTTGCAGTTTTTCCTTGATAACAACACTGCACAGGTAAAATTTGTGGATAGAACTTTTAACTGTAACAAAAATCACGCCATGGAAATCTGGCAGTATATAAAAGACCACGACAATGGAATTACCAATTTCCATTTTGAAATAGCGGCTGATTTAACGACAAAAGAAGAACTTGAATTAATGAAAACAATGAGACCAGGGTTGATTCAGTTAGAAATAGGCGTTCAGTCGACTAATGAAAAAACACTTGAAACCATTAACAGAAAAACGGATATTAAGGAAATTGAAGAAATAACGTCTATTATTAAAAAAGGAAAAAATATACATCAGCATTTGGATTTGATTGTTGGGCTTCCTTATGAAGATTACCAATCTTTTGGAAAATCTTTTAACGATGTTTACAGAATGAAACCGGACCAGCTACAGTTAGGATTTTTGAAGGTTTTGCATGGCTCAATGATGGAAGTTGAAGCAGCAAAATATGAAATAGAATATAGTAAGAGACCACCTTATGAGGTACTTAAAACTAAGTGGGTATCTTTTGATGACGTACTGAAATTAAAAGAAGTTGAGGCTGTAGTAGAAATATATTACAACAGTTTGCAGTTTGTAAATACAATGGAGGCATTAGACAAGTATTTTGAGACACCCTTTGAAATGTTTGAAAAGCTGGGAGAATTTTATAAGCAAAACAGTGAGAATGGCGTGAAACATTCAAGAGTAAATAGATACAATTTGCTTCTTGAATTTATCGAAAAAACATTGAATTTGCAAAATGAAGAGTTAGAGAGGTTCAGGGAACTTCTCACATTTGATTTTTATTTAAGAGAAAATGCAAAATCAAGACCGACCTTTGCCAAAAATCAGGAACAGTATAAGAAGCAAATTAGAAGTATTTATAGAAATGAAGCATTGCTTGAAAAGATGGATTTCTATAAAGAATTCAATTCAAAGCAGTTTGAGCACATGACACACATTGAGGTGATTGACGGTAAGTATTTATTGTTTGATTACAAAAACAGAGATCCGTTATCAAAGGCAGCAAATATTATAAATGTAACAAAGTATGTTGATGGGAATGAATAGAGAGAAGGAGTATTAATGGATTTAATAAAAGATTACGTTTGTGTTGATATAGAAACAACAGGCGTAAGACCAAAGTGGGACAGAATTATAGAAATTGGAGCCGTAAAAGTAAGAGACGGCAGGAAAGTTGAAACTTTTTCTAAACTTATATATCCAGGAATCCCAATTCCTGAACGAATTACAGATTTAACTGGTATTACAAACGAAATGATTAAGGGACAGGATAAGATCCAGCAGGTTTTACCTGAGTTTATTGAATTTGCGGGAGATGACTTGCTTTTAGGACATAATATAAGATTCGACTATAGCTTCCTTAAACAAAATGCCATAAACGAAAAACTGACTTTTGAAAAATCAGGTATGGATACCCTAAAAATTGCAAGAAAACTTCTACCTGATTTAGAAAGCAGGGCATTGGATTTTTTGTGTGAGCATTATGGAATAAAAGATGAAAATCATCATAGAGCGTTTAATGATGCAAGTGTTACGTCACAATTATATTTGATTTTGTTAGAGCAGTTTGGAGAAACTAATCCGGAAGTTTTTAAGCCTTACGAGTTCTCTTACAAGGTTAAGAAAATGCAGTCAATTACGGATAAACAGAAAAAATATTTACGTGATTTAATGAATTATCACCAAATAAAAATGGATTTTGACATTGATACGCTAACAAAGAATGAAGCATCTAGAAAAATAGACAAAATTCTTTCTGAAAAGGGCAAAATTTTTGACTAGGACAAATAACATAGTTATGGTATACTTTCCTAAAGTAGGGTGCCATAGTAGGCACAAAATCTGTAAAAATAAAGCAAAGAGGTGAAAAAATGAACTTTTTTTATAACAAAAAGAATCAGAAAATAATAGCAGGAGCAATTGCATTAATACTTGTTGTAGCTATGGTTGTAACAATGGTTGCAAGTTTTTAATTAGTCTGATTAATTATGTTGGTTTGCATTTTTTGGAATACGCAGGCCGAAATTTGAATAAAAATACAAATAAGAAAATAAAAACTAATTTACAAAAGGAAAACACTCGGAGGAAAAATGAAAGGATTAAAGAAAATATGCATTATCCTTTGTGTAGTGATGATGCTATTAGGCATAGGTTATGTGGCAAATGCAGCAGAAGACTCTGATGAAGTAGTTAAAGAAGGAGTTAAAATCGATTCTGTTAATGTTAGTGACATGACAGAAAAGGAAGTAAAAAAAGCCGTAAAGAGCCATGTGAAGAAAAAAACAAACATAAAAGTACAGTTACGGATTAACAAGGACAAAATTACTACTACCCTGAAAGATTTGGGCTACAAGTGGGAGAATAGGGAACTTGTGGAACAGGTAATGGAAGTAGGAAAACAAGGTAATGTTATAAAAAGATACAAGGACAGTGTTGATTTAAAGAAAAATGGCAAGACATTTGAACTGAAAATGGGCATTGACCAGAAGAAAATGAAAGCAAAATTGGAAGAGTTATGTAAAGCTTTTAACGTTGATGCAAAAAATGCTTCTTTAGAGGCAACAGGTCATGGATTTAAGATTATTGCTGAAAAAGAAGGCTGTGAAGTGGATTATGAAACGACAGCAAATCAGCTTGTTTCATACATAGAAAAACAGTGGGATAAGAAGTCTGCCATTCAGTTAGAAGCAACTACAAAGATTACAAAACCTAAGTACACAACAAAGGATTGTAAGAAAGTTTCTAACACACCAATGGGTAGTTATACAACGCAGTTTACTGCAGGTGTTGTAAACCGTAACGCAAACATCAGAAATGGTGCAGAAAAGTTAAACGGCAACGTTGTATATCCGGGAGAAAGATTCTCATGTAATGAGCATTTAGTTCCATGGACAGAGGACAATGGCTGGAAGCCGGCAGGTACATATTCAGAAGGTTCTGTGGTTGATAGTTTAGGTGGAGGAATCTGTCAGGTATCAAGCACTTTATACAATGCTTTACTTAATGCAGAAATTAAGGTGGTTGAGAGATATCCACACTCAATGGCAGTATCTTATGTTCCATTATCAGCGGACGCTGCATTAGCAGGTGATTACAAGGATTTAGTTTTTGAAAATAACACAGATGCACCAATTTATGTGCAGGGTGTTTATACAGAAGGTGCTATAACATTCAACATTTATGGTCATGACACAAGAAAGAAAGGTCATTCAGTTGAATATGTAAGTAAGACTACCAAGACTATTCCAATTAAGACGGCAACAAAGAAAGATCCAACATTACCGGCAGGAACAAAGAAAGTTACACCGGGTCATGTAGGTTATGTTGCTGAATTATACAAGATTACATACGAGAACGGAAAACAGGTAAGCAAAGAATTAGTACATACAAGTACATACGCAATGGCACCGACAACAACTTTAGTAGGTACTAAGAATACTAGCTCAAGTACAAAGAAAAGTCCAAGCAAGGATAAAGACAAAAAATCTGAATAAGGTGGTACATCTATGAAAACAGAAAAAATTTCCGAAATCGCTTATAAGCGTTCAGTTTTAAAAAAAGTTACTGACAAAACTGAGGGAATAAAAGTGGGTGTAGATGCGTCATATATTAAGTTAGAAGATGTTACGGCAGTAATGTCTTCTAATTTTATATTAGGCTGGTTTAAAGGCGCGGAAGAGTTCTACGTTCAAAAATCAATAAATGAAATTTATGTGGCGGGCGGCACGCCTAAATACCTTCAGTTGGAAATAACAATACCGGAAGAGTTTCCTGAAAAACAACTGGGACGAATGGTACGCAATTTTAATGAAAGTGCCCAAATGCATTCGTTACAAATTATGCAATGCAAAAATTACATTAGTGACATTACAGAACCTATGGTTCATATAAATGTATTAGGCATAGCAGAAAAAACATGGTCCACCTCAGATATAAAACCGGGCATGGAAGTAGTTATGGCAGGTACAATTGCAATTGGTGCCACATCAATAATGACGAAAAAGTATTTGAACCAAATAAAAGAAAAGTTTAACGCTAAGTTTGTGTATGATTGCTTGGAAATAAGTGATTTTACAGATGTGAAACCAATCATGGATGCGGTGCTGGAATCAGATGGCAAGAATGTATCCTATACGGAAGAACAAGGCGAACAGGCACGATGTGATGGGAAAAGTATTAAGGTTAAATATTGCGGGAAAGAACATTGCAAGTTTGCACATTGTGTGGGAGATAGAGGCGTTTTCTCAAGTGCGTGGGAATTAGCATCTGCCATAGATAAAGGCATCCGGATAGAACTTGAAAAGATTCCTGTTTGGCAGGAGACAGTTGAGATAGCAGAATTGTTTGATTACAATCCTTATCTGGTTGACGGCACAGGGGCTGTGCTTTTTGTTACAGAAAATGGAACCGGGTTAGCTGCATTGCTAAATGACAATGGATTTTATGCAAATGTTATTGGAAAAATCACTGACGGAAACGATAGAGTGGTTGTACATGGTGACGAGAGAAGGTTTTTGGAGCCACCAAGACATAACCAGCTAGAAGAAGTTTTCCAAAAGTATAAGTAAAGCTATTTTATTGATTTGTATATATGATGTTAAAAAAAATCAAAAAAATATAAATAAAAGTCTATGTTAATATATGTAACTTGTTGTATAATGGCAAGGTACGACAAATTTTTTAGTAAAGGAGATTATGGCATGAAAGAAGGCAAGAGAGAAGAAATTTTAAGATTAATTGAAAACAAAAGCAGAATCGATCTTAAAGAGGCCGCGATTTTGTTAGGTATGGAGGAAGCAGAAGTCGCCAATGCCATAGCGGACATGGAGAAAGAAAAAGTAATATGCGGATATTACACTATGATAGATTGGGAAAAGACTAACGAAGACAGAGTTACAGCTTTAATTGAGGTAAAGGTTACACCACAAAGAGGAACAGGTTTTGATGACATCGCTGACAGAATTATGAGATATGACGAAGTTAAGGCAGTATATTTAATGTCAGGTGGCTTTGACTTCACAGTAATTATTGAAGAAAAGACAATGAAGGAAATTGCTCAGTTTGTAACAAGCAAACTTTCAACTCTTGATTCAATATTAAACACAGCAACACATTTTATACTTAAAAAATACAAGGATTATGGAACGATTCTTGTAGAAGACAAAGAAGAAAGGATATTGGTGACACCATAATGAGAGACCCATTGTCAAAAATAATGACTGATATTAAGCCATCGGGAATTAGAAAATTCTTTGACATTGTTAGTGAAATGAAAGATGCAATTTCTCTAGGTGTTGGAGAACCTGATTTTGATACCCCATGGCATATAAGAGAAGAAGGTATTTACTCTTTAGAGAGAGGCAGAACATTCTATACATCCAATGCAGGATTAAAAGAATTAAAAATCGAGATATCAAACTATTTAAAAAGAAAAATAAATGTAGAATATGACTACAATCACGAAATAATGGTTACAGTAGGAGGTAGTGAAGCTATTGATTTGGCCATGAGAGCCATGCTTGATCCGGGAGATGAAGTGTTAATACCACAGCCAAGTTATGTTTCATACGTTCCTTGTGCACAGCTTATTCACGCTGTACCTGTAATTATTGAATTAAAAGAAGAAAACGAGTTCAGACTTACAAAGCAGGAATTGCTTGACGCTATTACTGATAAAACAAAAATGCTTGTAATGCCTTTCCCAAATAACCCAACAGGTGCAATTATGGAGAAAGAAGACTTAGAAGAAATCGCAAAAGTCTGCGTGGAAAAAGACATTTTTGTTTTGTCTGATGAAATTTATTCGGAACTTACATATAAGGATAAGCATGTGTCAATTGCATCGATGCCTGGAATGAAAGAAAGAACAGTTGTAATTAACGGTTTTTCAAAATCATATGCAATGACAGGTTGGAGATTGGGATATGCAGCTGCCCCACAGGTGATTTTAGAACAAATGCTTAAGATACACCAGTTTGCAATAATGTGCGCACCAACAACGAGCCAGTACGCAGCAGTAGATGCATTACGAAACGGCGACAAAGATGTTGAAAAAATGTGCGAAGCATATAATCACAGAAGAAGATATCTTTTATACGAATTTAGGGAGATGGGCTTAGATTGCTTTGAACCATACGGAGCATTTTATGTTTTCCCTAGCATAAAGAAATTTGGCATGACATCTGAAGAGTTCGCAACAAGATTATTGGAGGAAGAGAAAGTGGCAGTTGTTCCAGGAACAGCTTTTGGTGACTGTGGCGAAGGCTTCCTTAGAATATCTTATGCATATTCTTTAGAAAATCTAAAAATTGCAATAGTACGAGTAAAAGACTTTGTTAAGCGACTAGAGCAGGAACAGAAGAATGATTAATTAGATGACTAATTACTGCCAACTAAAAATTATTATTACAAATGAAAGTGTGTATTAGTCAAAATAATGTTGGAGAGAAGAATATATGAATATTGTTTTATTAGAACCTGAAATCCCGCAAAATACAGGAAATATAGGAAGAACATGTTGTGCCACAGGCACAAAGCTGCATCTTATAGAACCAATGGGGTTCAGAATTAACGAGAAATCATTAAAAAGAGCAGGCATGGATTATTGGGACGATTTGGATGTTACAATTTATGATTGCTACAATGATTTTGTAGAGCAGAATCCAAATGCAAAAATCTGGTATGCAACTACAAAAGCACCAAAAAGATATTCAGATGTGGAATTTGGTCCAGATGATTACATTATGTTTGGAAAAGAAAGTGCAGGAATTCCTGAAGAAATTTTGGTAGACAACAAAGAACAGTGCATCAGAATCCCAATGAATCCTGAAATTCGTTCTTTGAATCTGGCAAATTCAGTGGCAATTGTTTTATACGAAAGTTTAAGACAAAATAATTTTGCAGGAATGCAGATGGAAGGACATCTTCATCATTTACATTGGAAGTAAAAGCAAAATAAAAGAAAAATCAAAAAGAGCATCCCTAGTAAGCTTAAATCTAAATTGTCATTATAAAATTAAATTCTAATTATATAAGATTAAATCCTTAAATTATTATATTGAAATAGTAATTGTATTTTGATAGAATTGAACCGTTTAAGGTATTTTAGGACGGAGACGGAATAGGACCAATGACAAAATGTATAAGGGAGGATTTTGACAATGTCAAAAGAAAAAATCAATGTCGGTAAGGAACCGGTATATGATGCAAGAAAATTAGGTTACGGCAAAATGGGCGTTCTTGGTTTTCAGCACATGTTTGCCATGTTTGGGGCAACAGTAACAGTACCACTTTTAACAGGACTTAATGTTCAAACAACACTTTTAATGGCAGGTCTTGGAACTTTATTATTTCATTTATTAACAAAATTTAAAGTTCCTGCATTTTTAGGCTCATCATTTGCATTCTTAGGCGGATATGCAACAGTAGCACCTATGGCAAAAGATGGTTCTGCAAATTTAGAAATGTTACCATACGCATGTTTAGGTGTAGTTTTTGCAGGCTTGCTGTATTTAGTGCTTGCATTATGTATTAAGTTAATAGGTGTTTCAAAAGTTATGAAATTATTCCCACCTGTTGTAACAGGACCTATTATTATTGCAATTGGTCTTTGCTTGGCACCATCAGCACTAAATAACTGTGTAACATGTTGGCCACTTGCTATTATTGCATTAGCAATTGTAATTTTCTTCAATATTTTGGGAAAAGGAATGACAAAGATTATTCCTATTTTATTAGGAGTAGTTGGAGCATATTTAATCGCTTTGATTTTCGGTAACGGATTTGGTGTTAGCTGGATTACACCAATTGACACAGACTCTATTGCAAAAGCAGCTTGGATTGGTTTTCCTATGGACTGGAGTCAGACAATTTTTGGTGGTGTAGATTATGCTGACACAGCAAAAATCACAACAGCATTAACAACAATGATTCCAATTGCCATTGCAACAATGATGGAACATATTGGTGATATTTGTGCTATCGGAGCAACAGTTGGAAAAGATTATATCAATGATCCGGGACTTCACAGAACTTTAATCGGTGACGGACTTGCAACATCATTATCATCATTATTCGGTGGACCTGCAAATACAACATACGGAGAAAACACAGGTGTTCTTGCTTTATCAAAAGTATACGATCCAAGAGTTGTAAGAATTGCAGCATATATTGCAATTGTATTTTCATTCTGCCCTAAGTTCGCAGCAGTAATCAATGCTATGCCAATGGGAATTGTTGGTGGTATTTCATTTATCCTTTACGGAATGATTGCGGCAATCGGTGTAAGAAACGTAGTTGAAGCCGGAGTTGATTTCCAGAAGTCAAGAAACGTAATTGTTTCAGCAGTAATATTTGTATGTGCTTTAGGAATTAACTTTAGTGACGCAGGTGCAGCAACATTTACAGTCGATGGTGTAACAATTAGCCTTTCAGGTTTAGCAGTTGCAGCTTTAGTAGGAATTATACTTAATGCAATATTCCCTGAAAAAGATGAAGTTAAGTCAATTGATTTAAAATAAAATCGAAAAACAAAGAGTTAAGCTTAACATATACTGATAAAAATATACAAAGTTAGGCTGAAGACAAACTGATAAAAATCAAGAATATAAAAAGTAAGTTAAGACATGCTGATAAAATTAAATATTTAAAAAGTAAGTTGAAGACGTACTAATAATAAAGAAAAGATTCTACTTAGTTCTTAAATTTATAAAATGTATCAGAAAATTAGAATGAAAAATCTAATGCTGATATAATTTGATTAAATTAGAACACGTAGAATCTTTTCTCTATTTAATAAGAAATGTTTCCCTAGGGATACACAATTGAATGTTTATACAAAAACTTTCTACAATAATGTAATCTTTCTTTTTGAAACTTCTATAAGCTTATCTTTTCGCATTTTCTGTAATTCTCTGCTCATGGCACTTCGGTCTACGGACAAGTAGTCTGCCATATCACTTTTGGTAAAAGGTAATTCAAAAGTTTTGGAATTATTTTGTCTTGCCAGGATTTCAAAATAGCATAGAATACGTTCTCTAATGGAACGTTGGCTGAGAACTTCCAAATGCTCACATATTTGCTTGGTCTTATCCTGAATCATTAACAAAACATTACTTACCAGTTGGCTGTGGTGTGCGCAGGCTTTTTCACAACGTTTTATTAAATGTTCGTAATCAATGTATCTGATTAAACATGAATCAGTGGCTTCAACAGTAATAGTGTCTTTGGGAACATGAAAATAAAAAAGTCCGCCAAAAATATCCCCTTCATTTAAATTCTCTAAAATTGTTCTGGAACCGTTAGGAAGAATGTCGACTACGCATGCTGAACCACTTTCAACTATACCAATGCCTTTATTATCGCTGTCAAAAAAGGAAATAATCTCGCCGTTAGAATACTTTTTCGTAGTTGAATGAAAACAATGCATCATTGAAGTCTGAGATTCTTCGCTTATATTATAAAAAAGTTTACTTTTTTCCATAAATCACCTCATAAAAATACATTAATGTGAATAATTATTCTAAATAATTATGTATAATCTTACAAAATTTATATAGAAAAAATATAACAAAAAAATAAAAAAGTTGCAATTGCAACAGAAATAAAAAATAAAATCTTTATAATTAAAATTGTAAAGTAAGCATATGCAGAAATACTAACACTTATTGAAGAATCTTGCACTATTTACATAGTGAAAAAAAGAAATTTGCATTAACAAAATATTCATCGTTTTATGATTGCAAAACCATTTATAAAGTGTTATATTATTCACAGTTAGTGAAAATGACGTTTTATGTGTGTTACTGCGTTTATTCGACGCACAAGTCATTAAGTTATCACGTTATACTAACTAGAATATAATGGAGGTGAACTTATGGATACTATTACATGCATAAAAACAAGAAGAAGCATTAGACAGTTTAAGGAACAGGAAGTTACAAAAGATGTTCTTGAAGATATAGTACAAACTGCTTCATTTGCTCCATCTTGGAAAAACACACAGACTACCCGTTATATTGCCATAACGGACCCTAAAGTCAAAGCCAGATTGGCAGAGGAAGGTTGCAAGGATTATCCTTTTAATCAGAAGAATATTAATACAGCACCTGCAATAATTGCAACTACAATTGTTGACAAACGCTCGGGCTTTGAAAGAGACGGTAGTTATTCTACTGTTCGTGAAGATAACTGGCAGGCATTTGATAATGGAATTGCTACACAGACATTGTGTTTGGCAGCTCACGAGAGAGGCTTGGGGACAGTTATAATGGGCTTGTATGACATTAACAAGGCAGAAGAAATCTTAGAAGTTCCGGAAGGACAGAAGCTTATGGCTTTAGTTGCTGTAGGTTATCCTGATGAAGAACCGGTTGCTCCAAAGAGAAAGACCGTAGAAGATTTACTTACGTTTCGTTAGTCATTCACTAAATAAATTATTAAGCTTTACATTTATTTTTAGGAGGAAAAAAAGAGATGAGAGAAGAATGGAAAGGATTCAAAAACGGCGCTTGGGAAAAAGAAATCAACGTCAGAGATTTTATCCAGAAGAACTACGAACCATATGATGGTGATGCTAGCTTCTTAGCAGGACCAACACAGAACACAACAGATTTATGGAATCAGGTACTTGATCTTCAGAAGAAAGAAAGAGCAGCTGGTGGTGTTCTTGATATGGATACAAAGGTTGTATCAACAATCACATCACATGGTGCAGGATATTTAGATAAAGACAAAGAAACTATCGTTGGTTTCCAGACTGATAAGCCTTTCAAGAGAAGCTTACAGGTAAACGGTGGTATCCGTATGGCTATGAAGGCTTGTAGCGACAACGGATATGAAGTAGATCCTGAAGTTGTAGACTTTTATACAAATTATAGAAAAACACATAACGCTGGTGTATTCGATGCTTACACACCAGAAATCAGAACATGTAGAACAAACCATATCGTAACAGGTCTTCCTGATGCTTACGGACGTGGACGTATCATCGGTGACTACAGAAGAGTTGCTTTATATGGTGTTGATACACTTATCGTTGACAAGGAAGCACAGAAGGCTTCTACACCAACAGAAATGAGACCTGACGTTATTCGTGATAGAGAAGAATATTCAGAACAGATTAGAGCTCTTAAAGAATTAAAGGAATTAGGTAAGATTTACGGATTCGATATTTCAAGACCAGCTCAGAACGTACAGGAAGCTATTCAGTGGTTATACCTTGGATACTTAGCAGCAGTTAAGGAACAGAATGGTGCAGCTATGTCACTTGGACGTACATCAACATTCATCGACTGCTTCGCTCAGAGAGATTTAGCAAACGGAACATTCACAGAAGAACAGATTCAGGAATTCATCGATCACTTCATCATGAAGTTAAGATGCGTTAAGTTCGCAAGAACTCCAGAATACAACTCAATCTTCGCTGGTGATCCAGTTTGGGTTACAGAATCAATCGGTGGTGTAGGTATCGATGGACGTCACATGGTAACAAAGACATCATTCAGATATCTTCATACATTAGAAAACTTAGGTGCAGCTCCAGAACCAAACTTAACAGTTTTATGGTCAACAAGACTTCCAGAAGAATTCAAGAAGTACTGTGCTAAGATTTCTATTGATTACTCATCAATTCAGTACGAAAACGATGACTTAATGAGACAGTACAATGGTGATGACTATGGTATCGCTTGTTGTGTATCTCCAATGAGAATTGGTAAAGAAATGCAGTTCTTCGGAGCTAGAGCAAACCTTGCTAAATGTTTATTATACGCTATCAATGGTGGTGTTGATGAAAAGACAAAAGTACAGGTAGGACCAAAGTACAGACCAATTACAGCAGAATATCTTGATTATGATGAAGTAATGGATAGATATGAAGACATGATGAAGTGGTTAGCAGGAGTATATGTAAACGCTCTTAACATTATCCACTACATGCATGATAAATATTCATATGAAAGAATTCAGTTAGCATTACATGATGCTCACGTTAAGAGATGGTTCGCAACAGGTGTTGCAGGACTTTCAGTAGTAGCTGACTCACTTTCAGCTATTAAGTATGCTAAGGTTAAGGCTATCAGAGATGAAGATGGTCTTGTAGTAGATTACGAAGTAGAGGGAGATTTCCCTAAATATGGTAACGATGATGATAGAGTAGATAGTCTTGCAGTAATGATCGTTGACAAGTTCATGGGTTACTTAAGACAGAACTACACATACAGAGATAGTGTTCCTACACAGTCAATTCTTACAATTACATCAAACGTAACATATGGTAAGAATACAGGTAACACACCTGACGGAAGAAAGGCTGGACAGCCATTTGCACCAGGTGCTAACCCACTTCATGGTAGAGATACACACGGTGCTGTATCATCACTTGCATCAGTTGCTAAGATTCCATTTGAAAACGCTAGAGATGGTATCTCAGATACATTTACAGTAGTTCCAGATGCTCTTGGTAAGGATTGCCAGGTATTCACAGGTGATTTAGATGCTGATGATTTAGGATTAGACATTGATGATCTTATCAAATTACAGCAGTAATTATTAAAAATAGAGGAAATTCAGAATGACAACAGGAATAATTCATTCAATTGAAAGTTGTGGAACAGTAGATGGACCAGGAGTAAGATTTGTAGTTTTCTTTAAGGGATGTCCTATGAGATGTGCATATTGTCATAATCCGGACACATGGTCAATGGCAGGTGGAACAGAGATGACAGTAGATGAAATTCTTGAACAGTATGAGAAGAAACGTCCTTTTTATAAAACCGGTGGAATCACTGCAACAGGTGGAGAACCAATGGTACAGATAGACTTCTTAACAGAACTGTTTGAAGAATCACACCGAAGAGGAATTAATACCTGTCTGGATACATCAGGTGTAACTTTTAAACCTGATGATCCGGAATATCTGAAAAAGGTAGACAGACTACTGGCGGTAACGGATTTGGTTATGCTGGATATTAAACATATTGATCCGGAAGAACATAAGAAATTATGTAAACAGCCAAATGATAATATTTTAGCCTTTGCCCGTTACCTAGATAAAAAAGGCATAAAGATTTGGATAAGACATGTTGTAGTTCCACATATAACTATTAATAAGAAATATTTATATGAACTTGGACTTTTTATTGGTCAGTTAAAGATGGTAAAAGCATTAGATATTTTGCCTTACCATGATATGGCAAAGAAAAAGTATAAGGAACTAGGCATTGAATATCCATTGGAAAATATAGAGCCAGCCACAAAAGAGATGGCGTTGGCTGCAAAGAAAATAGTGCTTGAGGGATTCAGAGAATCTAGAATTAAACTATTAGAAAAAGAGAAATAGGAGGTAATTAAAATGGCAGCAAGTGCAAAACAGGTTGATAATTTAGTTTCTTTAATAGACGGATATGCAGAAGAAGGAGGATATCATCTTAACGTTAATGTATTAAACAGAGATACATTATTAGATGCTCAGAAACATCCAGAAAACTATCCTCAGCTTACAATCCGTGTATCAGGATATGCTGTAAACTTCATTAAGTTAACAAAAGAACAGCAGGATGATGTTATTAGTAGAACATTCCACGGAAGTCTATAAATAACAGTTTAATATGTACGTATTTGCGAAGATGCGTATTAGTGTAAAGAGGTCGGCGTATGCTGACCTCTATTACTTTAAGTATATAATAAAAATATATGTATGTATTTATCTATCTATAGTCAAGAGAAGATATACATATGGGGTATTGGGTGTAATAAATATATCTAAATCAATAGAAAAGAATGAGGCGAAGAAATGTATAATATTGTATCAAAATTAATTATATATGGTGATATGGATAAAGATTCAATTTTAATGAAATTGAGTGATATTATAAGAAAATATAAGGAAACAGATTATAAGAAAGATGAAATTATCACCGAATTATATTGTCAGGTTAAAAGAATTTTAGAAGTGTCAACAGATTATGGCTTTGATGATAATTTATGGCACAATTATCTTACATATTTGTTAATAACAGATGAAAATCCTTTTAGCTTAACTTGTGAAAAAATTGGTGCAAATAATGGAAGTGTAAATCATTTTGCTGAAAATGATTTTAAACAGTTTAAAGCTTTATTCGATTATGATTTTGCACCAATGGAGGAAGATTTAGGAATTGATTGCTTTAAACAGTTATCAAATTATAAGGCAATTGGTAAACCTGAATTAATGTATAACAAAAATGTAAGCGAAAAAGTAAGAACACTAAGTAAGAGACTTGAGCAGTCAAAAGATGAAAAAGAATTTTTTGAGCATGTTACAAATTTCTATAAAGACTATGGTGTTGGAATGTTCGGCTTAAATAAGGCTTTCAGAATAACAGATACTGTTCCTTTCAAATTCCATGCAATTAACAATATGGATAGGGTAATGCTTGATGATTTAGTGGGCTATGAAATTCAAAAGAAAAAGCTTGTTGATAACACAGAAGCTTTTGTAGAAGGAAGAAAGGCAAATAACTGTCTTTTATTTGGTGATAGTGGTACAGGTAAGTCAACAAGTATTAAAGCTATTGTTAATCAGTATTACGACAAGGGACTTAGAATGATTGAAATATACAAGCATCAGTTTAAGGACTTATCTAATGTAATAGCCGCAATAAAAAACAGAAATTACAAGTTTATTATTTATATGGATGATTTATCATTTGAAGAATTTGAAATTGAATATAAATTCTTAAAAGCTGTTATTGAAGGTGGCGTGGAAACAAAACCTGAAAATATTTTAATATATGCTACATCAAACAGACGTCATTTAATAAAAGAAACATGGAACGACAGAAGCGATGTTCAGGTTGATAATGGTATACACAAATCAGATACAATGGAAGAAAAATTATCATTGGTTAACAGATTTGGTGTGACAATTAATTATTCTAAACCGAGCCAAAAAGAATATTTTGAAATTGCAATTCAGTTGTGTAGACGTTTAGGCGTTGAGCTTTCTGATGACGAAATTAAGGCAGAAGCAAACAAGTGGGAACTTAGCCATGGTGGAATTTCAGGCAGAACAGCACAGCAATTTGCAAATTATTTAGCAGGACAAGAAAAAAAATAAAAAAAGTGCTTGCATTGTTTCCGACATTGTGATAATATATTCTCTGTCGCGAGACATTGGCCCATCGCCAAATGGTAAGGCACTGGACTCTGACTCCAGCATTTTCAAGGTTCGAATCCTTGTGGGCCAGTTTTAAACCACATGATTAAGTTCATGTGGTTTTTTGTGCAATAAAAAAAGGCTCTAAGCTTTACTGAAACGCAAAACTTAGAACCGTTATAGTTCATATAATATGAACTTAAACTAGATTATACCATTATATTTATACATCTTATGACTTTGAAAGTTAATTTACTACTTATCTTTTTATGCAGTTTATAGTTTGAAAATTAATTTATAGCTTATCTTTTTATACAACTGCTAGGATTAACTGCGTAGAAATTCTTTTTATCCATTTCTTCAGTAACCATTCTGAGAGCTTCACCAAATCTTTGGAAATGAACGATTTCTCTTTTTCTTAAAAATTTAATTGGATCAGCAACTTCGCAATCTTTTACCAAAGATAAAATGTTATCGTATGTTTTTCTTGCTTTCTGTTCGGCAGCCATATCCTCTACTAAGTCAGCAATAGGATCTCCTGATGACTGAAATTCAGTAGCTGTGAAAGGCACACCACCGGCAGATTGAGGCCATACGCCAAGAGTATGATCCACGTAGTATTTTTCAAATCCGGCTGTGTCAACTTCATCGCAAGGTAAGTCCTTAACAAGCTGGTGAACGATAGTTCCCACTATTTCAAGGTGTGAAAGTTCTTCACATGCTATATCATTTAAAAGTCCTGCAACTCTAGGATTTTTAAAAGTGAATTTCTGAGACATATATCTGAACGCTGCGCTAGCCTCACCATCAGGACCACCATACTGGCTGAGTATGAACTGGGCAGTTTGAGGATTTCTTATTTTTATATTAACAGGGCATTGCAGTCTTTTTTCATATACATACATTAGCAACTACCTCCTTCCCAAGGCATATCGCCTTTATTCCATTGCCAGTAATCTTCATCATTTACTTCGTAAAAAGTAAGCGGACCAAAGTTATCAACATATTCTCGCCATGCACTCTCCCTTGTTTTTTGCACTTTGTTATAAAACATGATAGCCTCCTGACAGTTGGGATGTGTGTCTAAAAACAGTCTTGTGTCGTCAAGTGCAAAACTGGTTTGAGTAATAATTTTCATTAATGATTTTTTATCGCATTTCATTATTTACACTTCCTTCCTATATATGACTTGTCAAGTTGAGCAAATATTGTGCCTCTGGCAAATCCTTCTTCTGGAGAATAAATGTCTTCCCATTTCTGCCATGGAACATAACACATACCGGGAGCCATATGGTCCACATGCTCTGTGCCTATATCGCAACCGTCAGTTTTCATACAGCCACAACCGCCGGCTCTTTTACAACCACAAATATTACCTGAAGAACTATTTCTTGAATTCCCGTTTGCTGTCATATTACGGTTATTATTCATACAACTGCAATTATTAGAACTGTTGGCTGAACCATTACGACTCATGTTATTAGAATTATTTCCTAAGGGACCACAGCTTTGCGTAGTATTATTGGAACATCCACAACCTTGCGTAGCATTATTAGAACAACCAAAACCCGACATGTTATTAGGACGATTACCACCGGACATGTTGCATGAGCGACCGCAACCGGACATAGTATTGCCACTGCAATTGCAGTTTCTATTCATTGTACAATTCATTATTTACATCCTTTTTTTATTTTACAATAATAAGGTATGCAATTTTTTGACTGTTGTTCTAAATATTGATGTTGGTTTTTGGTGAAAACTGGGGTATACTTATATGGAATTAATTTATCGGAGGAAATCAAATGAGAAATTGTTTAGTTGCTCAGTCAGGTGGACCAACAGTAGCTATTAATGCCAGCCTTGCCGGTGTTATACAGGGTGCAATTGACAGCAAAGAGTTTAAAACAGTATATGGCTCTCTTAATGGAGTTCAGGGGTTACTAAATGGACGACTTATGGATTTGACTAAAAAAGTTGAGGAAACACCTATGTTCATAGAATTACTTAAGAAATCACCTTCTATGTACCTAGGTTCATGTAGATATCAGCTTCCACATTATGAGGAAGATGATGCACCATACGCATATATTTTTAAGAAATTTAAGGAATATGAAATAGATGCATTTTTCTATATTGGTGGTAATGATTCAATGGATACTGTAGACAAATTAAGTCAGTATGCAAAGACAATTGGAAACAATATTAAAATTATTGGAATTCCAAAGACAATTGATAATGACTTGTGTGTTACAGACCATACGCCAGGGTACGGTTCAGCCGCTAAATATGTAGCATCTACATTATTAGAAATAGGTCATGATACTTCAATTTACCCAATTAAAAGTGTTACAATTGTAGAAATTATGGGACGTGACGCTGGTTGGCTTACAGGCGCATCGGTATTAGCCAGAAACAAATATAATTTTGCACCACACTTAATTTATCTTCCGGAAGTTCCTTTTGTGGAAGAAGAATTTATTGAAGACGTTAAGGCTGCAATGGAGAAATACAATAACGTTGTAATTGCTGTATCTGAAGGTATAAAAGATGCAAATGGCAAGTACGTTAGTGCTACAACAGCAGTGGAAGATACATTTGGTCACAGCCAGCTTAGTGGTACAGGCAAGTGTTTGGAATATATTATTAAGCAGAATATACAGGTTAAGGTGCGTTCTGTTGAAATTAACATTCTTCAAAGAAGCGCCGCCCATATGTCATCTATTACTGATATAGGAGAAGCTTTCAGATTAGGAAGACATGCTATTAATATTTCCATAGAAGGAAAAACAGGTGTTATGGTTACAGCCATTAGAAAGGCAAACGATCCATATTGTGTTACAATGTCTGACACACCTGTACAGAATGTTGCAGGTCTTGTAAAACATGTGCCTAGAGAATGGATTAACGCTAGAGGCAATGATGTAACTCAGGAATTTATAGATTACGCATATCCTCTTATTTTAGGAGAGCCTGTTGTAAAATATCAGAGAGGAATCCCTGATTATTTGGACATATCGCATTTGTTCCCTAATATGAATGACAAGTAACATAGTGCAAAAATAGTGCAAAATAATGTTGGCAATTAGGATAAAATGGGGTATACTAAAGTTAGTTGTTTAAAATTTAACAATAAAGTATAAGATTATATGGAGGTACATTATGTTAGTATCAGCTAAAGAAATGTTAGAAAAAGCAAAAGCAGGACACTATGCTGTTGGACAGTTCAACATCAACAACCTTGAATGGACAAAGTCAATTCTTTTAACAGCAGAAGAATTAAAGAGCCCTGTTATTTTAGGAGTATCTGAAGGCGCTGGAAAGTACATGACTGGATTTAAGACAGTTGCAGCTATGGTTAAGGCTATGGATGAAGAATTAGGAATTACAGTTCCTGTAGCTCTTCACTTAGACCATGGTTCATACGAAGGATGCTACAAGTGTATTAAAGCTGGATTTACATCAATTATGTTTGATGGTTCACATTATCCAATCGAAGAAAACATTGCAAAGACTAAGGAATTAGTATCAGTAGCTCATAACATGGATATGTCAATTGAAGCTGAAGTTGGTTCAATTGGTGGTGAAGAAGACGGAGTTATCGGTAGAGGCGAATGTGCAGATCCTGATGAATGTAAAGCAGTAGCAGACCTTGGTGTTGATATGCTTGCAGCAGGTATTGGTAACATTCATGGAAAATACCCAGACAACTGGGAAGGACTTAGCTTTGACACTCTTGATGCTATTCAGGCTAAGACAGGAGTTATGCCATTAGTTCTTCATGGTGGTACAGGTATCCCTGAAGATATGATTAAGAAGGCTATTGATCTTGGAGTATCAAAGATTAACGTAAACACAGAATGTCAGTTATCATTTGCTGATGCAACAAGAAAATATATTGAAGCTGGAAAAGACTTAGAAGGAAAGGGATTCGATCCTAGAAAACTTCTTGCTCCAGGTGCAGAAGCTATTAAGGCAACTGTAAAAGAAAAGATGGAACTTTTCGGTTCAGTAGGAAAAGCTGAATAATTAATATAAGATAACATATTTTATTAAAAAACAACTGGGATGTTGCATCCCGGTTGTTTTTTTCTGTAATAGGAAATTCTGAAAGAATTTCCTATTACAGAAAAAACGTTCCACTATGGATATACTTGCCTTTTTATGCTAATAATTTTATACTTAAATAAGTATATTTAGAAGGAAGACAAAGCTGTGGAAAATAGAGATAAGAAAAAAGATGAATTAAATAAAAAACAACAGAATAATACTGATAAGAAAAACATTGAAGACATGAATGAAACAACAAATAATGATGATAAGAAAAATGTGGAAGATATAACTGAAAGAAAGAAGACAGGCAAAAAACTGAAACTTTCAAATCGAGCTTATAACATTATCAGGTACGTTGCTTTAGTGTGTGCGGCAGCAGTGCTTATTTATGCATCATACAGCCTTACGGATTCTTATTTGAATTACAAAGAGGATGAGGCAAAGTACGCAGAAATAAACAAAATGTTCACACAGAAGACTGAAAATAAGAAAACCAAAAAAAAGAAAAATAAAAGTGAATATTCTTCATCTCTTACAACATGGGTTTGGGATTACAAAGCAATGTTGCAGTACAACGATGAAGCAAGAGGTTACATTAAATTAGATGGAACAAGAATACAGTATCCAATAGTAGAACATAGTGATAATGACTTTTATTTAAAAAAAGGTTCAGACAAAATATCAAATGGCGCCGGTGCCATATTCCTTGACTATAGAACGGCAGGTCTTGATGGCAAAATGTGTATTTTGTACGGTCATAACATGCTTGACGGCTCAATGTTTAAAGGACTAATGAGTTTTAGAGAGAGCAAGTTTGCTAAGGCACACCAGATATTTGATATATACGTTGGCTATAAACATTATCTATATTATGTTTTTTCAACATTTACTGCAAAAGATAACAATGAAGATGTTTATAAGTACGGCTTTGATGATGATGTTGCTTTCCAAAAATGGATTAATTTAGTAGCTGGAAAAAGCAGTCAGAAATTTGATTATGGCATTCCGGGAGTGGATGATAAGATTATAATGTGCTCTACCTGTGTAGACGATTATGGCAACAGACAGATTGTTTGTATGTATAGAGGAGAAGAGGTAGTAGATTAGCAAAAGTTGTAAAAATATGTAAAAATAAGGGGTAAACTTAATTTAATTAAGAAAAAGGTTTAAATAATTAGATAAATACCTTGATGCTATTGATTTTTATAAAGATATGATGTAGATTAGTCTGCGAATGAGGGAGACCTCACCGCTGAATGAGATTAAGGACAAGGGCGTTCTTCAAAATGAATATTTGGAGAAGTGCCTTTTTCTTTTGGGTTAATTAAAATAGCGGAAGAAATATGTTAGTAGAGAAAGGAACAGAAAACTATGGGAGTTAATATTGAAAAAGTATTTGGAGAAAACGTATTTGACGACTCAGTTATGAAAGTTCGCTTACCTAAAAGTGATTTTGAGAGAGTTAAAACTCTTATGCATGAAGGTGGAGAAATAACAGAAGATTTGGCAGATGTTGTTGCTCAGGCTATGAAAGAATGGGCATTGGAAAAAGGTGCTACACACTATACACATGTATTTCAACCATATGTTATTTCAGTAGGAGCTGAAAAACATGATTCATTTGCATCAGTACCAGTTGATGGAAAAATTGAAAATACATTTACAGGAAAAGAATTATTAATGGGAGAACCTGATGCTTCTTCATTCCCTTCAGGTGGACTTAGAGAAACATGTGGAGCAAGAGGATATACAGCATGGGACATTACATCTCCTGTTTACATTAAAGAAGATACACTTTGTATACCGACAGCTTTTTGCTCATATACAGGTGAATCACTTGACACAAAGACACCACTTCTTAAGGCAATGCATGCAGTAAGTAAGCAAGGTGTAAGACTTATGAGATTATTTGGAAATGAAAACACAAAGAGAATTTACTCATATGTTGGACCTGAACAGGAATACTTCCTTGTGGATAAGGAAAAATATTTGAAGAGACCTGACTTAATTTACTCAGGACGTACATTATTTGGAGCACCTGCTCCTAAGGGACAGGAAATGGACGACCAGTATTTTGGCGCAATTCCTCCAAGAGTAAAAGCATTCATGGAAGACATAGATGCGAAATTATGGAAGTTAGGAATCACAGCAAAAACAGAACATTGCGAGGTTGCTCCAGGACAGTTTGAAATTGCCCCAATCTTTTCAATTTCAAATGTTGCTTTAGATAACAACCTTTTAGTAATGGATATTTTAAAGAAAACAGCAAGACAGCATGGCTTAATTTGCTTACTTCATGAAAAACCATTTGATGGAATCAACGGTTCAGGTAAGCACAACAACTGGTCACTTACAACTGATGATGGAATTAACTTATTTAAACCTGGAAAAAAACCTGAAAATAACTCATTATTCCAGTTAGTATTAGCTTGTACAATGGCAGCTGTTGACGCACATGCAGTTCTTTTAAGATTAGCAGCTTCAAATACAGGTAATGACCACAGATTAGGAGCTAATGAAGCACCACCTGCAATTATCTCAATGTACTTAGGAGATCAGGTTGGAGACGTTGTAGATCAGATTATTAAAAATGGTGAAGCTACATCAAGTCTTTCATCAGGAGAAATTGATTTTGGTATTAAGAAACTTCCAAAACTTGAGAAGGATCCTACAGATAGAAACAGAACATCACCATTCGCATTTACAGGTAACAGATTTGAATTTAGAATGGTTGCTTCATCAAACACAATTGGTGATGTAAATACAGTTCTTAACGCAATGATGGCTGAACAGTTTGAAAAAGCTGTTGAAGTGTTAAGCAAGGCTGATGATTTCGAAACAGCAGTTACAGAATACACAGCTAAGTTAATGAGAGAACATCAGAGAATTATCTTCAACGGAAACGGATATTCAGAAGAATGGCCGGTTGAAGCTGAAAAGAGAGGTCTTCCAAACTGCAAATCTATTGTTGATGCAATACCTGCATTATTAGATGATACAACAATTGAAATGTATGGTAAGTTTGGTATTCTTTCTAAGGCTGAATTAGCAGCAAGAAAGGAAATCTTATTTGAACAGTATGCAGGTGTTAGAAATATTGAAGCATTAACAATGGTAGATATGGCTAACAAGTTAATTATTCCTGCAACAGTTAAATATACAAAAGAACTTGCAGATACTGTTTTAGCAGTAAAAGAAGCTGGTGTAGATGCAACAATTCAGGCAGAAATGTTAGCAGATGCTACAGCAAAATTAACTGAAATGAAGAAGGCAGTTAAGAACTTATCAGAAGTAACAGAAAAAGCTGCAAACGCAGGAGATGCACAGGCAGTTGCAGTTGCTTACAAAGATGAAGTTATGGAAGCAATGGCTGAACTTAGAAAACCGGCTGATGAACTTGAAGTAGTTATGCCAAAAGAAGAATGGCCAATGCCTACATACGGTGATTTAGTATTTGAATTATAATTACTATTTATAATAAAACCTCAAAAGGAGTTTGCGATTTTTATCGCAAGCTCTTTTTATGTAATAAGAAATTCTTTCAGAATTTTTTATTACATAAAAACGTTTCACTATGGATGCACACTAGCACAAAATGAAAAATGTTGCTAAAGCAACACGCACTAGGCGCGTAGAATGCCCCAAGCGACGTTCTTTTGGTTTAACAAGAAATGTCCCTTGCTACATTTTTCTTGCGTTGTTTTGCATAATTGTATAGAATAGTATTTATTCGTAAAAAGATAATAAGTAAAAGCCCGCAATATTAAAAGTGGGATTAAGGAGAGAAAATTAAAGATGAAAGTAATATTGGATATTCTATTGTTATTAGTAGGATTTTTATTCCTTATTAAAGGGGCTGATTTTTTCGTAGATGGAAGCGTGGCAGTTGCCAGAAGATTGAAAGTTCCATCAATTGTAGTGGGACTTACAATTGTTGCGGTGGGAACATCGCTACCTGAACTTGCCGTAAGTGCATTTGCTTCAGCAAAAGGCTCTAATGCTATTGCAGTAAGTAATGTTGACGGTTCAAATACATTTAACCTTTTAATGGTATTGGGTGTGACAGCTCTTTTTGCAAGCATTAAGGTGAAACAGTCTATATTGAAGAGAGAGTTCCCGTTTTTAGCCATAATTTCCCTTATATTGATATTTTTATTAGGAGATGCATTGTGGTTTGGAGATATAATCGGAAATGTGAATTTGCTTAAATTTTCAAACGGAAATGCTACAGTAGGGTCTGTTGGACGAATAGACGGCATATTATTGCTGTTATTGTTTGTAGGTTTTATTGCATGGACAATTTCTTATGCTTTAAGAGAGAGAACACAGGGCGATGATGGAGATATTCTAATGTCTAAGTCCAAATGTGTTTGGTTTATTCTTGGTGGTATAGTAGCAATTGTTGTAGGTGGAGAGGTAGTTGTAGATTGTGCCAAAAGTCTTGCATTGGCGGTAGGTATGAGCGAAACATTAGTAGGTCTTACAGTAGTAGCAATGGGAACATCTTTACCTGAGCTTGTTACATCAGCCGTTGCTGCGAAAAAAGGAGAAGCAGATTTGGCAGTGGGAAATGTAGTTGGCTCTAACATATCAAACATTTTATTGGTGTTAGGCGTTTCGGCTACAATATCACCTGTAACAGTTACTTTAAATAATGCGATTGATGCGGTTGTAGCACTACTTGTGGCAGTGATAGTTTATGTAGTGGCAATTACAAGTAAGAAGATTGAAAGAAAAGAAGGTATATTACTAATCTTTATTTATTGTTTATACATGGCATATATTATTTGCAGACAATATATGGCGTAAGTAAAAGATCACAGATTTGTTGGAAATGAATTTTTCACAAGAAGTTAGATATAACAATCTAACATTTGCCAGCGAGTTCATTTGAAGATTAATTGAAAACAAATCTGTGGTCTTTTTTTAGATAGCAAAAAGGATGCATCTCTGCATCCTTTCCGCAAATATATTCTAATAATAAAAAAGGGAGGGAATCGGATAAATCCGATCCAAAAAAATTATGAAAAAACATAAACAAAATGTATAGCAACTTTTGTTTATGTTTATATAATAATTTGAAAACGTGAAAAAAGAGTGTTTTCGATGTAAAGAAATTATGAACAAGGTGTAAAAAAGAAAACTAAAATTGTTTCAACGTAAAATACGTGTTCCTATAGCTGAATTTCTGCACGAAATGTAAACAGTTATTGAGTAAGTGCGTCTCTAAAAAAAGAATGTATCTTTTGCTACTATATGCACCGCTACAATGTAAGAAAAAGTAAATTATGCCGGTACGTAAAAGCGCTACATTATTAAGAATAAAAGACGAGTTTTATATTGAAAAAGAGGCAAGTTTCATATTGGAAAAGCGGCAAGTTGTACTGTGAAAATAAATGTGTTAGAATATTTAGAAATCCGAAATTTAATTTTGGACAAAATAAGAAAATGGTTGTCAGGGTAATATAAAGTCTGGCACTTAGAATATTTTAATAGAAAGGAATGAGAAAAATGGCACAGAATCCAATAGTAACAATCGAAATGGAAAACGGAGACGTAATGAAGGCTGAATTATATCCTGAAATCGCTCCAAATACAGTAAATAACTTTATAAGTTTAGTAAACAAAGGTTTTTATGATGGAGTAATTTTCCACAGAGTAATCAGAGGTTTTATGATTCAGGGTGGAGATCCACAGGGAACAGGCGTAGGTGGACCTGGATATTCTATTAAGGGTGAATTTTCATATAATGGTTTTGCAAATGACTTAAAGCATACAAAGGGTGTTCTTTCAATGGCAAGAACAATGGAACCAAATTCAGCAGGGTCACAGTTCTTTATTATGCATGAAACATCACCACATCTTGATGGTCAGTATGCAGCTTTTGGAAAAGTTGTAGAAGGTGAAGATATTATTGATAAGATTGCAGCAGTTGCAACAGATTATATGGATAAGCCTTTAGAAGAACAGAAAATGAAAAAAGTTACAGTTGAAACTTTCGGTCAGGATTATCCTGAACCTGAAAAGATGTAATGGAGGATTTCAATGGCTAGAATAACAAAAGATATGATTATTTCAGATATAATTGACATTCACATGGGATGTATACCAATTCTATTAAGTGAGGGAATGCATTGTGTGGGCTGTCCATCTGCTCAGGGAGAATCTTTAGAGGAAGCATGTTTGGTACATGGACTAGATGCAGACGCTTTAGCAAAGAAATTAAATGACTTTGTAGAAAATGTCAAAGAATAGAAGACGTACCACTATAGATGAGTTGGTACAAAAAAGAATAATTTTTAAAAAATAATTGCAAAAAAATAGTTCCAAAGATATTTGTTTTGTATGTAACAATATCATTTGGAACTATTTTTTATGGATTCTTAATTAAATCCTATAAAGCAACATCACCGATAATGCCATCGATAACATAGTATGCTTTCATATCTTCAGGTTTTACATAAATAGAAACTGAATTTATTGTTCTCTTTTTATTTTTTGCCTTGAAGTCAGCCTTTACAGCTTCTTCAATCTGCTTAGCATCAAATTCCATTCCCTGGAACTGAACATATAAGTTTGACTCTTTTTTAGTAGTCTTTTTAGCTGCTGTTTTCTTAGCTGTAGTCTTAGTAGCTTTCTTTTCTGTTGTTGTAGCTTTCTTTGTAACTGTTTTCTTAGGCTCTTCAACCTTCTTAGCAGTTGCTTTTGTTTCTTCGGCTTTCTTAGCTGGAGCTTTCTTTGCTTCTGCAGTAGTCTTCTTTGTTTCAGTAACTTTTTTTGCTTCAGTAGCAACAACCTTCTTCTCTGTAGTAGCTTTAGCAGTAGTTTTCTTTTCTGCTTCTGCGTTTAATATTGAAGAAACAGTAACCTGCTTTGGTTCTGCTTTAGTTTCAGCTGCTTTTGTACTGATTGTGTTTCCCTTTTTAGTTGCCATAATAAATAATCCTCCTTGAATTTAACCAGGGTGAATCAAGTCATGTATTAATGTATTAGTATATATCAACCCTAATTTAATTGTCTTTCACGCAAATATCATACATCTACTAAATAAATTATGCAACGATTTACCTTGAAGTTTGTAACATTTGCCAAAAAAAGCGAATATTTTCGTAATAAAATTATGGAAATAAAAGTTAAAAATAATATATATGTGGACAAATAAAAGATTATAAGGAAGATTGGGAGTTTATGTATATAGGAAGAAAAACGTAGATATTTCATTGACACTATGTCGAAAAATTGTTAAAATTTTATTACAGATGACGAGCACAAATTTAACATATGTAACAAAAATGAATTATTAAATTAAAGATATACAATTTCTATATAAATACTAATTGTAAGTGACTACATTTGTTAAAGCATTAGATAGATTAGTTTGGGTGTTAATAGGATGAACATAAATAATAAAGAAGAATTAAAGAAACAGTTGTACATACATAGAAATAGAATATGTTATATTGCAGTATTTGCAATAGCTTCCATTATTACAATCGCATCAGTAATTGGAAGAAATGACAAGATTGTTTTAGTAGACAGCTCTCAGTTGGTTGTTAGTGAGAAAGAATCAATTGATGTGAAAAATAAGGATGAGCAAAAAGTAGCGGCAGTTGATAGAAATGATGCAACAGTAGAGGACACACATATTGAAACTGAAAACACAACAGGCTCTAAGATAGTTATTAATACTGATATTTTGAATGTTAGAAAGGATGCCACAGAAGATTCGGAGGCATTGGGAATCGCTGAGCAGGGAGATGAATTTGATATTATTGCAGAAGACGGTGAATGGATAGAAATTGACTATAATGGCAATAATGGATATGTAAAACAGGAATATGTACAGTTTAAATAAAATACATTTAAGAAATCCTTTATAATGGGATTTCTTTTTTTTATCACAAATGCTATAATGCTCTTTAACTGAACAAATATTATGGTTACAAAAGATAAACACATTATATTGGGAATTTATACATAATATAATGTAGACATTGTGACCGTAAGAGAAATGTAACTAACAGTTAAATATAGAAAAGGAGGGCGTATGAATTATATTGGATGGTTAATAGTGTTTGTAGTTTTTGCGGCACTGGAGTTGATTTCCCTTGGAATGACCTGTATATGGTTTGCAATTGGAGCTTTGGCTGCCTGTGTTACATCATTGTTTACCGGGAACTGGATTATTCAGGCAATTGTTTTTATAGTTGTTACGGTAATCGTATTGTTAGTGCTTAGACCTATTGCGGTAAAGTACATTAATAACAAAGCCGAGAGGACTAATGTGGAATCAATGGAAGGAAAGAACGGAAAAGTTATTTCTGAAATAGACAATATTAATGCAAAAGGAATGGTTCTTATTGACGGAATGGAATGGACAGCCAGAAGCGTTAATGAAGATATAATACCGGAAAACACATTAGTTGAAGTTGTAGCCATTGAGGGTGTTAAGGCTATTGTGAAAATTAAAAAGTAGATATAAATAAGGAGGAGAAAAATGGAAATTTTATTAGTAGTTATAGTGTTGGCAATTGTTGTCACATCAACATGTGTAAAGATTGTACCACAGGCACATTCATATGTTATTGAAAGATTAGGCGTATACAAAGAAACATGGTCTGTAGGAATTCACTTTAAGGTGCCTTTTCTTGATAGAATATCAAGAAGAGTTAATTTAAAGGAACAGGTTGCAGACTTTGAACCACAGCCTGTTATTACAAGAGATAATGTAACAATGCAGATTGATACTATTATTTTCTATCAGATTACAGATCCAAAGTTATATGCTTACGGTGTTGAAAATCCAATAGTGGCAATTAAGTCACTTACAGCAACAACACTTAGAAATATTGTGGGTGATTTGGAACTTGATGAAACACTTACATCAAGAGAAACAATAAATGCAAAAATGCGTACAGAATTAGATGTTGCAACTGATCCATGGGGAATTAAGGTAAACAGAGTCGAACTTAAGAACATTATTCCACCAAGAGATATTCAGGAAGCAATGGAAAAACAGATGCGTGCCGAACGTGAGAAACGTGAACAGATTCTTAGAGCTGAAGGTGAGAAGAAGTCAGCGGTTCTTATTGCAGAAGGTAAGAAAGAAGCAGCAATCTTAAATGCTCAGGCTGACAAGGAAGCAGCAGTTCTTAAGGCTGACGCTGAGAAGCAGAAGAAGATTCTTGAAGCTGAGGGTGAAGCCCAGGCTATTTTGAAGGTGCAGCAGGCTACAGCTGATGGTATTAAGGTAATTAAGGAAGCAGGAGCAGATGAAGCTGTTCTTACAATGAAGAGTTTAGAAGCCTTTGCCGCAGCAGCAGATGGTCAGGCTACAAAGATTATTATCCCATCAGATATTCAGGGAATTGCAGGAAGCGTAAAAGCACTTGCAGAAGTTATTAAAGAATAATATTATGTAGAAATCAGAAAAATTAAAAACTTAATATAATGTAGAATTATGAAAATTCAGATTATTAAAGTTTAGTTATAATACTTGGGGCATATTTGATGTTAAAGAATACTTGAAAAGTAATGTATTTTAATGTAAGATATGCCCTGATATTAAGCAAAAATAAAACAGGTGAAAATATTATGTACAATGAAGATAGAGTTTTGTGTGGGGCAAATTCCTATGAAAAAAAATATTATTTGAATCCTAAATTTAACAATTTACCGGAACAGGTAAAACAGGAATTACAAATTATGTGTGTTATGTTTACTGAAGAGGTAGGTGGAACACTGATAGTTGAATATGATGAAGATGGTTACCTGCAGCTTATAACTCAGGCTGACGAGGGCGACTTGCTATACGATGAAATCGGAAGCGGATTGAAGATTCATCAGATTCAATTAGAGAAAAGAGAGCTTTTAGAAGCTCTTGAAATGTACTATAAAGTGTTTGTTTTAGGAGAAACGGAATAATGTTACTAACAGTAGATGTAGGAAATACAAATATCACATTGGGATTATTTAAAGGAGATAAAGTTTTTGCAAATTTGCGACTTAAGACTCAGTCAGCAAGAACATCAGATGAATATGGTTCATTGATTGCTGAAATGATAGTGAGAAAAGGCATAGACATTTCATCCATAAGCGATGTAATAATTGCCTCTGTTGTTCCAAAAGTAATGTATTCACTAAACAGTGGTATAATAAAGTATTTTGGAATCAAACCTATTATTGTAGGAGTTGGCACAAAAACAGGAATAAAAATCAACAGAACTGATCCAAGAGAAGTAGGAGCAGACAGAATTGTAGATGCTGTTGCAGCTTATGAGTTGTATGGCGGTCCATGTATTGTAATTGATTTTGGCACAGCCACAACTTATGATCTTATAAGCGAAAACGGTACATTGGAAGCCGGAGTTATTTCACCAGGAATTCAAATATGTGCAAAAGCATTATGGGATGGAACAGCAAAACTTCCTGAAGTTGAAATCAAAAAACCTGACTCTATTTTAGGAAAAGACATAATCACTAACATGCAGGCAGGAATTGTGTATGGTTATATAGGTCAGACTGAATATATTGTCAATAAGATTAAGGAAGAAAGCAAAATAAAAGACCTTAAAGTTATTGCTACAGGTGGTCTTGGAAATGTTATATACAAAAATACAGACTGCATCGATGTATATGATAAAGAACTTACTTTGCAGGGAATGCGAATTATATACGAAAAGAATAAAAAATAACTCATAAAGGGATAGAATAATGAAAATCGATAATCTTGAAATTCAAAACCCTTTAGCGTTAGGACCAATGGCAGGCGTAACAGACCTGCCATTTCGTCTGCTTTGTAAAGAGCAGGGATGCGGAATTTTATATTCTGAAATGGTTAGCGCAAAGGCTATTTTATATAACAATAAAAAAACAAAAGATTTACTTGCTATTGATGAAGATGAGCATCCAATAGGAATTCAGCTGTTTGGTTCAGATCCGGATATAATGGCAGAAATTGCAGGCAGAGTTTCCTATGGAGCCTGTGATTTTATTGATATTAACATGGGCTGTCCGGTTCCTAAAATTGTTAATAATCATGAAGGTTCATATTTATTAACTCAGCCAAAGCTTGTTGAAGAAATTTTAACAAAAATGGTTAAGGAAAGCATTAAGCCCATAACAATTAAAATAAGAAAAGGCTTTAAAGATGGAGAACTACAGGCAACGGAAATTGCAAAAATTGCAGAAGCTTGTGGTGTATCCGCCATTGCAGTCCATGGGCGTACAAGGGAACAATACTACAGTGGAAAAGCTGACTGGGATGCAATCAAACAGGTAAAAGAAGCGGTTAATATACCTGTTATTGGAAATGGTGATATTTTTACACCGGAAGATGCCAAAGCAATGAAAGAATATACCGGGTGTGACGGGCTTATGGTTGGGCGTGCAGCAAGAGGAAATCCTTGGATATTTAAACAGATAAATGAGTATTTAAACACAGGAAAGCACATAGACAAGCCAACATCTGGGGAAGTAAAGGAAATGATTTTAAAACATGCCAACCTTATTGTGGAGTACAAAGGTGAATATACCGGAGTTCACGAAATGCGAAAACATATAGCCTGGTACACAGGTGGTTTGCCACATTCTGCTGAATTAAGAAGATTGTGTAACACAATGGAAACATATGAAGAATTAAAAGACTTAATAAACGAGAGATTGTAATATATAAAGGGGTTTTTGTTGACAATGGCAAAGGCTCTTGTTATTATAAAGTGTAAAACTTTGAACAAATTTGATTGGAGGAAGCAATAATGGCAGATAATGCAAAGAAAAATATACTTACTTATGCAGGTCTTCAGGAACTTGAGGCTGAATTAGAAGATTTAAAGGTAAATAAACGTAAAGAAGTTGCTCAGAAGATTAAAGAAGCAAGAGAACAGGGTGACTTATCAGAAAATGCTGAATATGATGCAGCAAAAGATGAACAAAGAGATATTGAAGCTCGTATCGAAGAAATCGAAAAAATCCTTAAGAACGTAGAAGTTGTTGGAGAAGATGATATTGATGATACAAAGATTAGTGTTGGATGCCATATTGTAATTCATGATTTTGAATATGATGAAGATCTTGAATTTAGCATTGTTGGTTCAACACAGACTAACAGTTTACAGGGCAAGATTTCAAACGAATCACCTATTGGAACAGCTTTAATCGGTCACGAAGTTGGTGATGTTGTAGAAGTTGAAATTGGTGAAACAGTTTCAAAATACAAAGTTCTTGAAATTAAGAAGACTAAATAAATATATTTAAAATATAAAGAGCGCACTACAGGTGCGCTTTAAATTGCGAAAACAGAGGAGAGAAAAATGGCAGGACAAAATAAGAATAACAACCAGGAAGTTGATACAAAGCAACTTTTAAAGGTGCGTCGCGAAAAGTTAGCTGACTTACAGGAAAGAGGCAAAGATCCTTTCCAGATTACAAAGTATGATGTAACACATCATAGCATGGAAATTAAAGAACATTTTGACGAATTAGAATGTGGACATGATGAAGAAGGCAAGTTAATAAAGGATCCTTCAAAGCTTGTATCTGTTGCAGGTCGTATTATGTTAAAGCGTGTAATGGGTAAGGCTTCATTCTGTAACATTCAGGATTTACAGGGAAATATTCAGGTTTACGTTGCAAGAAACGAAATCTGTGAAGAACCATTTGAAGAATACAAAGACTTCAAGAAGATGGATATTGGTGATATTGTTGGAATTAAGGGATATCCATTTAAGACAAAGACAGGTGAAATGAGTATTCATGCAACAGAAGTAACTTTACTTACAAAGAGTTTACAGATTTTACCTGAAAAGCATCATGGTTTAACAAATACAGACTTAAGATATCGTCAGAGATATTTAGACCTTATTATGAATCAGGAAGCAAAGGACGTATTTGTTAAGCGTTCAAAGATTATCAGCGAAATTAGAAGATACTTAGACGGACAGGGATTCATGGAAGTTGAAACACCTATGCTTGTACACAATGCAGGTGGTGCGGCAGCCCGTCCATTTGAAACTCATTTTAATGCATTAGATGAAGATGTTAAACTTCGTATTTCATTAGAGCTTTACCTTAAGAGACTTATTGTAGGTGGCTTAGAAAGAGTATACGAAATCGGTAGAGTTTTCCGTAATGAAGGTGTTGATACAAGACACAACCCTGAATTTACACTTATGGAATTATACCAGGCATACACAGATTACAACGGCATGATGGATTTAACAGAAAATCTTTACAGACATCTTGCAGAAACTGTATGTGGTAGTGCAAAGATTGTTTACAATGGAATCGAAATGGATTTAAGCAAGCCATTTGAAAGACTTACAATGGTTGATGCAGTAAAAAAATATGCAGGAGTAGACTGGAACGAAGTTGAAACAGTTGAACAGGCTAGAGAACTTGCAAAAGAACATCATGTAGAATACGAAGAACACCATAAGAAGGGTGACATCTTAAACTTATTCTTTGAGGAATTTGTTGAAGAACACCTTATTCAGCCAACATTTATTATGGATCATCCAATTGAGATTTCTCCTTTAACAAAGAAGAAACCTGAAAATCCTGAATATGTTGAACGTTTTGAATTCTTCATGAACGGCTGGGAAATGGCAAATGCTTACTCAGAACTTAACGATCCAATTGATCAGAGAGAAAGATTCAAGGCTCAGGAAGAATTATTAGCACTTGGTGATGAAGAAGCTAATACAACAGATGAAGATTTTATGAACGCTCTTGAAATCGGTATGCCACCAACAGGCGGTATCGGATTTGGTATCGACAGAATGTGTATGTTACTTACAGATTCAGCAGCTATCAGAGACGTGTTATTATTCCCGACAATGAAGCAGTTGGATAAATAAAGCCTTTAAATAAAGGGTTTGTGAGGGGTTAAAAATGAGTTTGACCAATTTTTGACCAAAAAAAATGGTAGTCATATAAATGAGTACACATCAATTTAAAGAACATTTATAATTTATATTAATAATAAGCACTACTTAGCAAGGGATATTTTCTAAAGCAATTTAGAAAATATCCCTTTTTGTGTTATAGGTAAAAATCTTTAAGAAATGGAGAAATATGAATGGATATACTTAATAATGAAAAGTTTGTTCGCTATACAGATGGAGCAAAGATGTATCATATGGGAAAGACAAAATTTCAAAGTTTAGCGAAAGAGGCAAAGGCTTGTTATAAAATTGGTCAAATGGTATTGGTCAATGTTGATATTCTAAATGATTATCTTGAACAATTTAGAATAACAGAGGATGAGTTTTATAAATAAGGAGTAATGATATGACAAATTATATTGAAGCAAATAGCGTAGACTTTGTAACAGATTCGCTAGAATGTAAGCGATATATGAGGGTAGAAGATTTAGAAAAGTTGTATGGATTGACGCAAGATAAAATGATGCTTTTGGCATCCGCAGCAGGAGCTATATATCGATTGCCAAGAATAACGCTTATATGTCGAAGAAAATTGGAGGATTATATGAAACATTTATGCAGAATACCTAACACAAAAAAGTATATAGAAAAGAAATATGTAAGAATAGGTGAAGCATCTATTATTTATGGGATAGGGCACCATAGAATTATTGAATTAGCAAGAAATGCAGGAGCGGTTTATAAGTTAAGCGAGGGAACCGTTTTAATTAGTTTAGAAATATTCGATGGATATATGGAGCAGTTTCACCTTGAACCCATACCATTAAAAAATCCATTATGGACAAGTGAGAAGAAATAGGAGGACAGTATGGCATATTCGTATAAGACATATTCAGACACAAAAGAGGTAATGAAAAAATATGTAAATGCTAGGGAAGGTTCAATTATATATAGTATGGGAAGAACTCATTTTATTGAATTAGCTAAAAAAGCAAATGCAATATATAAAGTAGGTGCGACAGCATTGGTCAATATTGATATTTTTGAAAGATATCTTGAACAATTTCATGAGAATGCAAAACCATTACCGAAACACAAGTGTGAGATAGATAAAGAGAAGATAAAAAAACAATTAAAATGAATACACCAGAAATTGGTTTAAATAAAACAAAATACACCAAGAGAGTCAGTATCGTATTTATTTTATTGGTTGTAAAATAACCTTGTTCTCATAAAGGGAATGAACAACTGAATATCAATTACAAGTATATGGAAAGATTTCTATAACATACAACAAGATTTGTATGGAGTGAGAATTCCGGTACACCTACCTAGACAGGTTATCAGTCATAGCAATGCGATGAGAGTTGAAGGATTGAAAAATGAAGACAGAGCATGCAGGGTAGATTTAATGTAGCGGAAGGATAATAAACCACAGAGGAGTGAAAGAAGCTCCTTATCCTCGAAATGGCAGCAGAGGAGATAGTTTCTAAAGGAAGCGTCGTGAACGCCACAGAGCGGCTTGTTTGTAATTCCCAAGTGTACGGGCGATGAGGGCTTAGAGATAAGCGTAGTACACATACATAGTTAATAACCCACCAGAGAAACAACTATGAATATGAGATGAAAGGAGAGAAAACAGTGGGAATTAACACAAAAGGATCTGCTAAAAAGAATGCCCAAGTGAAAAAGGTAGATCCGAAAGTACAACTGGAAAGAGACCTGAAAAGTTGTATGCGATGCAAATATTTTTATGGACATAACAGTGGATGTCTCAAAAATGAAAAATGTGTCAAACGGATGAGCAGACGAGAAAAAGAAATATTGGAAGAAAAGAAAAAGAGTAAATGTTACGGTTGTCCCTATGGAAAAGATAGAAGTTACTGTTTTCCGTGCATGAGGGATTTGATAGGTAAGTAATCGTGATAGTACATAATCAAATTTGAAAAGGAGAAAAATCATGGAAGAATTAGAAGTTATAGCAATTGACCACGGATGGAGTCTTATGAAAACCCCATCGTCTGTATTTGTATCGGGTATAAAAGAAATTACAACGGAACCCGCATTAAAAGATAACCTGCTCTTGTATAAAGGAAAATATTACAGAGTAGGTGGAAAGAGAATGGAAGTCAGACCAACAAAAGTTATAGATGAGACATACTATTTACTTACATTGGCTGCGATAGCAAAGGAACTGAAATTAAGAAAAAAGAAAAAAGCAAAGATATATCTTGCAGTGGGACTTCCGATTTCAAGATTTGGAGCAGAGAAGAAAGATTTCATATCTTATCTGTCAAGGGAAAGAGAACTTTCTTTTGCATTTGAAGGAGATTACTACACAATAACTATTTGCAAGGTGTCTGTTTACCCACAATGTTATGCGGCAGTTGCAGACAAGTTATCTGTTTTTCGCAGACGACAGTTAATTGTGGACATTGGTTCGTGGACACTGGACTTGATGCCAATAGAAGATATGATTCCGGATGAAGGTGACTGCTTTACGCAGGAAATGGGATTGATTACATGTATGAGAACGATTAACGAGGAGTGTGTAAGGAAACTAAATGGAGAAATTACGGAATCCGACATTCAATACATTATGAGAACCGGAGAGAGCGAACTCCCACCGGAATATACGGAAATTGTGGTGAATGGTCTGAAAAAGTTTGCTGACACAGTGTATCAGGTTATTAGAGAACATAAATACAATCTTCAGTTAACACCGATTACATTTGTTGGTGGTGGGGCAACAGTAATGAAACTGTTCAGTAGCAATGCAGGAGACAATATCAGCTACATTGAAGATGTCAGAGCAAATGCAAAAGGTTATGAATTTCTAGCAAAAGTAGCACTGATGAAGAATAGCGGAAAGAGGTAAAAGGTTATGAAAAGAAAAGATAATGGAATTTATCATCATTTAAGGCTTAGTATGAATAACCCTGAACATATGAAAATCCATAACATATTAATGGATTTAAACAAAGATATCTATAAGTCCAAAAATCAATTTATTATAGAAGCATTATTATTCTATATTGCTGAACTTGAAGAACATCCTTTGACAAGCAGTAGACAACAGAAAGAAAATGAAAAGGACAAGTTAATCACGAAAGGTGAGATAGATGATATTGCAACAGCAATGAAAAATGAATTGGTACAATATATCAACAAGGAAGTGCTGATTACGATCATTAAAGCCTTAGGAAATAACTTGGGTAGTAGCAGGGCAGTAGTAACAGGTAATGATGATTGTACCAATGATAACCATGAAGAGCAGGTTGATGAACGATTAATTGAATTGGCAAGCAGTTGGTCATAGGAGGTGCGAAATTAAAAAGTTTATAGTATAATGAAAGGAGTTTTATGAACAGAATACGGGGTGAATCCAAAGTGTATCATCCTGTGTCTCAATAACACAAATTTGCTGTAAGAGCGGATATGGTATAATAACGAGGAAAGTGTCAATCGAGCTTGCTCGAATTGACATTTGACAAGAAATTCCAACGAGACGTTAGTCGAGATGGTAAGACACGGAAGCCTATCCCTCTTACGAAGGGTAGGTGTGATGATGAAAAAGATAAGGGTTAAAATAATAGGATTATTAATTCTGATGGGAGTATTGTCATTGATAATCCCACAGATAAACAAAAGCGAATTTACAGTGCAGGCGGCAACGCTAAAAAAAGTTACAAAACTAAAGAAAGCGAAAGCAGTGGATGGAACATACTTTTATTCTAAAAAGAAACAGTATGATGGATTCTACCGAAAAATAAGTTGGAAAAAAGTCAAAGGTGCAAAAGGCTATCAGGTTTTCCGATATAATTATTTTACCAAGAAGTGGGAAAAGATTCTCACAACAAAGAAGAACTCTTTCAAAATTACAGATATGTGTGAGGGAGAAAAAGTTAAAATTAAGGTAAGAGCATATAGAAAGAAAAAGAAGAAAAAAATATATGGAGCTTTTTCAAAAACACTGACATATACAGAAACAACATATCTTCATTATATGTTGAATGATAAGGTGATTAAGAAAGGTAATTATGTATCGGGAAAGAATGGGTATCATATAAGTTGTGACCAACAGGCATTTCTATTACAGAATGAGTACCGGAAGAAAGCAGGTGTGGTGCAACTTGGATGGTCAGATGTTTTGTATGAAATCTGTAAGGTTCGTGCAAAGGATATTATAGATGATTTTTCACACAAAAAGCTGGACGCTACTGCCAAAATGGTATTAAAAAATACATTTGGACATACAGAATGGGAATTAAGAGGAACAGTAAATGGGAGAACATATGGATTTCCTATTATCAGTGGTGAAAATATTTTCGGAGGAAGTACATCCCCAAAGCAGGCAATGACATCATGGAAAAAGAGTTCAGGACATTATTATAACATGATACATTCTGATTACAGATATGGTGCAATTGCATCTTATGAAGGAAGATGGGTTGCAATATTCAGTATGGTGGATGTTGATGAAATAGTAAAAAATAATAATCTGGAAAGTGTTCAGCCTGCATTGGAAATTTTAGAAAGTGAATAACAAAATATTTATTGGGGAAAAGAGATCGCTATTTTTAGCGGTCTCTTTTTCGTGGAAGGAGAAGAAGGAATGAATAAATTAAAAAGAATACTGGCTATGATGCTTGCGGTCATCATGTCAGTTACAGTATTACCGCAGTCAGTCACAAGTGTTCATGCAGCGACAGGTTATGCTTCGCTGGCAAATATCGGGCAGCTTGGAACTGTTAATATCGGAAACAAAAGTGAAAGCGGAACATGGTTAAAAACGATGGTCAATGGAAAAGCGGTGTTTTGTCTGGATTTAGGGAAAGCATGTCATACGGGGGATGTCTATGTATCATCAACAAGCCAAATTTCAAGCGACAGTTCCAGTGCCAAAACAGCTGCAGAAGCCAAAGCCGGATACTGGTATGCTTACAAGATGAACAAGTCAAATAAGGCGTGGGTGTATGCACAGTGTCTGATATGGAGTGCAGAAGAGGGAAGAACAAGTGAAAGTCAGCTTAAAGACGTTATTAAGCAAGTCAGAAGTAATACAGGTTATTACAATGATAAGACGGTAGATGAAATCTATAATCAGATTTTTAATATTGATCATGTTGTTACTTGTTCAATTTCAAAATGGACATCATCCGCATACTCAAGACAGGTACTTATGGAAATAAATTCTACCGATGAAGAAGAGGAGTATCAGTATAAGCATATTCACGATAGTTTACGATACAGACAGAGAATCACATTAACTAAAACGGATGAAGATGGAAAAGCATTACCAAAAGTTTTGTTTTCATTAACTGCAAAAAATGTGAAAGAATTATATTCTTTCAAGTTTAACGGATGGGGAGATGCAGAAGGAGATGAAGTAGATGAGGATCAGAGTCGTTTTGAGATTGAAGCATTGACGGATTCTAATGGAAAAATAACATACAAGTTTGATTATCAGATTCAGTCAGAAGAATATTATTACTGTGAGGAAGTCGATAAGATGTCTGATTCAGCAAAGAAGGAGATGAAAGCTGAATTAGATGATGAAGGCTATAAATATGCAAGTGATTTATCTAAAGCTGGTGCTGAAAAATTAATTGAGAAAGACTTGAAAAAGCAGATGGAAGATATTAGTAATAAATATGTGATTAAGGAACTTGATACTGGAAATGAAAATATCATTGCAACAGGTTCCATTGCAGAAGGCGTGACAATCACAATTAAATCAGATAAGAGCTGGACAAAGGTTGATGGAGCTTGGCCGGATACGTCTAACGGAAAGGGAGACTATGTAAAGGCATATCAGATTCCAGTAACAAATAAGTATAAGAAAGTAAAACTTACAGCCGTTAAGAAAGATAATGAAACGGGAACTGTGGCTCAGGGTGATGCTACTTTGGAAGGTGCTGTTTACGGCATGTATTCGGATAAGGCTTGTACTAAGTTAATGAAGCAGTATACCACAGGCAAGAATGGTCAGTTTGAGACAGATTATGTCAGATGTGGTTCAGACTACTATCTGAAAGAAATCACTCCCCCAACAGGCTATTTGAAGAATGATACAGTTTATACGATTCATGAGGATGGAAAGGAATATACTGCTGAGTACAATAGTGCTAATAAGAAGCTGGAGTTAGGTGAAGATGTCATTAAAGGAAATGTGGATATCATTAAGATTATGACAAACGGTGCTGTCGGTATCACAAAGCCGGAAGCAAATGCAGAATTCCAGATTTATCTTGCAAGTGCAGGAAGTTATGATAAGGCAAAGGCAACAGAGAGAGATTATCTCAAGACAAATGCTGACGGTTATGCAAAGAGTAAGGACTTGTCTTACGGAACTTATATCGTCCATCAGGTAAAGGGTGCAGACGAAACAGAGTATGTATCAGACTTCTATGTTGATGTGAAAGAAAATGGTAAGACGTACAAGTATATCTTAAACAATCCGTCATTTACAGCATATTTAAAGGTAGTGAAAAAGGATGCACAGACAAAGAAAACAGTCTTAAAGGCAGGTACAACATATCAGATTTTCAAAGTCGATGAAAACGGAAAAGAAACCATCGTAAAACAGTCTTACAGCAATGGTAATAAGATTGAAACTGTAGATAAGTTTGTAACGGATGAAAGTGGCGAGATTATCACCTACAAACCGCTTGCAGCAGGATTATATAGAATCCGTGAAGTACAGGGACCGGAAGGAACCTATAATGAGAATAAGTTTGTAGATATTAAAATTACAAACAAATCTTATAAGACAGCAGTGGATGCAGAAGGTAATGAGTACAAGTATGCTGAATGTGAATATTACAACAATGAGACTTATGGTAAGTTTACCATTGAAAAGACAGGTCCAAGTGTAAAAGGATTTGAGGAAGTTAAAACAACAGATATGTTATTTAACAGTACAGATGTATTGAAGAATAGTGTGCAAGGAAACATCTTAAACAATAAAGAGTTTACTTATGAGAATATTTTCCTTAACGCTGTTGTTTTTGAACTGTATGCAAAAGAAGACATTGTAACGCAGGATAATCAGGGTACAAACTGGTTTGATGCAGGAGAAAAGGTAGCAACAATTACTACAGGAAAAGGTGCAGAGTTTACAAAAGACTGCAAAGGTATCTGCTCTTACAGTGTAGATAAGGAAACAGGCAATGTAACATTGAATCTTCCGCTTGGAAAATACGAATTGAAAGAAGTAAATACTTTATACGGATTTGTATTGCCGGAAGTAAACTCATGGGATTTGGAATTTAAGTGGAATAACCAGACAGAGAAGTATGTATATGACATTTCAGGAAACACAGAAAACGGTATTTTGAAGGTAAACAATGAACTGGCACAGACTGATATTTCTATCGTAAAGAAAGACAGTAAGACAGAGAAGGCAGTACCAGGTACAAGATTTGGTTTTTATTCCAAAGATAATATTTATGACAGAAATGGAAATGTTATTGTAGCAGCAGGAGAAAAGATTGCCACGGTAATCACAGATGAGAATGGTGTTGCAACAGTTCCATTTTCCGTACCATTGATGTCAGAAGGATATGTGAGAGAAAATATCTCTGGAGAAACTCCTACAGTGGGGGACACTACTATATCAGAAGAAACTACAACATCAGGTGCTACCGTAGAAGAGCAGAGAGAAACAGTTACAGATGAAACAACAACAGAAGCAAATGAAGATGTTTCTGAAAGTGTATATGATGTAAGTGCCGGGTTAAATTCTGGCGATTATTACTTCCTTGAAGAATCCATTTCTGACAGCTACTTCCTTGAGGAAGAGCCATTATTCGTGCATGTGGAATACAAGGATCAGAATACAAAGGTAGTAGGGGCAGAGGCAGTTATGGAAAACACCCAGACGGAAGTGGAAATTGACAAGATGATTATTGCATCAAGTATTGAACTTCCTAACTGTCATTTAGTGGTAACGGATAAGGACAACAATGAAATCATAAGCTGGATTTCTGGCAATGCAGATTCTGTTGTTATTACTGAAAAAGCAGAGGAACTTGGATATAAGAACTTAACTGCATCCATTGATGAAAAGGGCAATATTATTGTTAACGGTCTGCTTCATGACATGGAATATACCTTGTCTGAAAGAAAGCCGGCAGATGGATATGTGACTGCATCTGATATTAAGTTCAGATTAGACAAAAAAGTAAGTGACGAGGGAGAAGTTACAACAGAGGTATTTGTTGCAGATGAAAACGGAAATTACGTTGACAGTAACAGCAATAAGGTTGTGATGTATGACGATACCACAAAAGTTGAATTTTCAAAGACGGATATTACAGGTGATAAAGAAGTGCCTGGATGTGAATTGAAAGTGACTGATAAGGAAACTGGTAAGGTTATGGATCAGTGGACTTCAACAAAACACAAACATGTAATCGAGGGTAAGTATGTGGTTGGTAAGACATATGTTATGACAGAGAAGAGACCAGCGGATGGTTTTGTCACCGCTAGTGATGTGGAATTTACTGTTTCTGATACCGGAGAAGTTCAGGGCGTATCTATGAAGGATGATACCACAAAGATTGAGTTTTCAAAGATTGCATCGGATACAAAGAAGCTGTTACCGGGTGCGAAGTATGGCGTATATGATAGTAAAGGTAAGAAAGTATATGAATTTACCACAAGCGATAAGGCAGTCATGATTGACGGTATCTTAAAGGCAGGTGAAACATATACCTTTGTGGAAGAGCAGGCACCGGAGCATTATAAGAAGGCAAAAGATGTAAAGATTACTGTTAAGGATACAGGAAAAGTGCAGAAGGTGAAGGCAGTGGATGAGCGTATTCCGGAGGTACCTGACACACCACAGACCGGAGCAGGCAGATATGGAATCTTATTTGCATTGCTTGCAATGTTTGGTGTGCTTACAACATACTCATGTATCAGAATTAATCATGGAAAGAAGAGAGAGGATGAAGAATAAGAAATCTGTTCTTAAAGTAATCATCTTGATTATAGTTGCAGCCATTCTGGTTATTATAGCCGGAATGGCTGTTAAACTGTTAAAAGAGGATTATGCGGAAGAAAAGCAGTTTGAGGACATTCAGAAAGTGCTGGAAAAATCAGATGATGAGGATATCCTTAGTAAGCTTAGGAAAAGAAACAGTGATGTGATAGGATATCTGGAAATCCCTGATACGACAATCAGTTATCCGGTGATGCAGACAAAGAATAATCCGGATTTTTATCTTACACATGACATTGATAAGAATTACAGTTTTTATGGTACCCCTTATCTGTCAGCATATTGTGACTTGGAGAAAAGTGATAACCTTATAATCTATGGTCATAACATCAATGGCGGCAGGATGTTTGGAGCATTGACGCAGTATCGAGATGAAAGTTTTTATAAAAAGCATAAGAATATTTATTTCACAACAGAAAGAAAACGTAAGTATGAAATATTTGCTGTTATCAGTGTTAATAAGTATGAGTTTCCATACTGGCAGTTTGTTATGGCACAGGACGAAATTGATTATGATGAGTTTTTAAATAGGGTAAAGCAGTACAGTATTTATAAGAGTGATAGCACACCAAAATATGGAGATAAACTTTTAACTTTATCTACTTGTGATAATGTAAGGGGCAGGGATTATCGGTTTGTTATATTGGCAAAAAATGGTAGCGAGTAGTATTAGAGTTTGTTATAATTAATCTAATAAATATTGGCATATGAGCCAAACAAAAGATTAAGGGGGTGCTTTTTTTGAAACTTTCAAAAATTAAAATACACAATTATAGGTGTTTTGGAGAAGAGCAGGTTATATATGTAGATGAGTTGACTACTTTTATTGGAAATAATAGTGCGGGAAAGACAGCAGCACTTTGTGCGCTAAATTGTATATTTTCTGAAAATACAAGTGAACGTATTTTAAAGAGAAGTGATTTTCATTTACCAAAAGATAAAAAGCCAGAAGATTTGGAATATCAAGAGATGTATATAGAGGCAGTGTTTAATTTTGTTGAGTTGGATGATGAACAGCCAAAAGAATCTAGTGTACCACAATTTTTTGAGAGTTTAGTAGTTGACGAACCTAATGGAACGCCTTATTTAAGAATAAGATTGATGGCTACTTGGGAAAAAAGTAATACCATTGAAGGTGCTATCGAAAGTAAAATTGTATATATTACTTGTTCGGAAAATGAAGAAATAACAGAAGAGAATATGACAACAGCAAGTAGAAGAGATTTGGATCGCATACGTGTTATTTATATTCCAGCCATCAGAGAACCCTCAAAACAATTAAAAAATGTTTCTGGAACAATGATGTACCAAATGATGAGCAGTATTAATTGGAGTGAGTCCACAAAGCAAAATGTTTCTCAAAAAATAGAGGAATTGAATAAACAATTTATGGCGGAAAAAGGAGTTTCTATATTAGGGGATTCAATTAAAAATCAATGGAAAGAATATGATTCAGATACTAGATATGTGAATGCAGAATTACGTTTTAATAGTACAGATATAGATTCATCAATAAAAAAATCAGAAATTGTTTTTTCACCTACAGTGACAGGAAAAGAATATAATGTAGATGAAATGGGAGATGGATTAAGATCCTTGTTTTATATATCGATGGTTGATAGTATTTTAGCTGTAGAAAATAAAATTCGTGAAGAGTTGAAAGACAATCCAGATAATGTTTCCTTTAACAAACAACCACCAATATTAACTATTATTGCAGTAGAAGAACCTGAAAACCATATTTCCCCACATCTTGTAGGAAAACTAATAGGTAATTTAAAGAGTATTGCATCCAAGAGTAATGCACAAACGATCTTAACTTCACATGCTCCAGCAATAGTCAAGCGTATTGACCCCGATAATATACGTTATTTTCGGTTAGATACAAAAACAGAGTCAACAAATGTGAGAGAAATTACACTCCCTGATGAAGAAAAGTTTGAGGAACAATATAAATATATTAAAGAGGCAGTAAAAGCTTATCCTGAAATATATTTTGCAAAGTTAGTAATTTTAGGAGAGGGTGATAGTGAAGAAATATTATTACCTAAATTTTTAGAATGCTGTGGAAATGATATAGATATAAGTGGAATATCAGTTGTTCCATTAGGCGGAAGGCATGTAAACCATTTTTGGCGATTGCTGAATGATTTAAAAATTCCCCATATTACATTATTAGATTTAGATAAGGAACGTGCAGGAGGAGGTTGGGGACGTATTAAATATGTACTTAAGCAACTTATTGAAAATGGTTATTCTAAAGAGCAACTTTTGAAAATTAAAACAGGAGTGTTGTCGGATGAAAAACTTGAAGGAATGAATGATTGGGATGTCCGCAGTGACGCAATGAAGAGCTGGATTGAACGTTTAGAAAACTATAATGTGTTTTTTTCTGCTCCGTTGGATATTGACTTTTTGATGCTTGAGCATTTTAGTGAGGAGTATAAAAATATTTTAGTAGGAACTGAAGGACCAAAAATAATGGTTAAAGATGATGAAGATGGAAAGAAACACCAAAAAAATATTAGAGATATTGAAGAACTGTCTAATAAGCCACAAGAATATTTGGAACGTATTGAACAAGATATAAAAAATACATTAAAAAAGGAAGGTGGCGATGGCTCTACATATTCTGAAGAACAGAAGAAATTAATGATTTGGTATAATTATTTCTTTCTGAACAGAGGAAAACCATCTACACATATACTTGCTCTTTCAAAAATGGATGATTTTGATTTGTTGTGGAACTCACCTTCTGCAATTGATAGATTGATTAAGACAGCTGAAAAATTGTTAAAAGAGTAAAGGAGATAGAGTGAAAAAAGTAAAAAAAGAGGAGTGGATCCCTAGTGATAACATAACCTTAGAAGATAATGCGGAAATAGCTATAAGGTGTGAGAAAAGTATTTTAGTTGTTGCAGGACCAGGAGCGGGGAAAACAGAATTATTAGCACAAAAGGCTGGATACTTGTTCCAAACAAATTCTTGTTGTGAACCCCAAAAGATACTTGCGATTAGTTTTAAAACAGATGCTGCAGAAAATTTAAAAGAGAGAGTTTTAAAAAGATGTGGAAATGAAATAAAAAAGCGTTTTTCGTCTATGACATATGATGCATTTGCAAAAAGAATATTAGACCATTTTCGTTTAGCATTACCATTAGAATTGCAACCACAAGCAGGTTATTCTATTAATGATAATGAGATAATAGATTTAGCTTTTAAAAAGGCGGGATATAATAATCCGCAGAATTTAAAAAAAAGTCTATTGACAAAATTTTATGAGGATACACTTTCTAATGTAGAATTCCCATTGAAGAAGGATGGTTTAGGCGAGAAAGTATGGAAACTTCTTGTTAAGGGATTTGATGGAAATAAAGCAACTTTAAGTTTTAAAATGATCAATATGCTTGCAGAGTATCTAATTAGAAGTAATCCGAAAATAAAAAGAGCTTTACAATATACTTATTCATATGTATTTTTAGATGAATTTCAAGATACAACAGATTTACAATACAGTTTAGTTAAAACTTGCTTTAAAGAATCAAAATCAATAATTACAGCAGTTGGAGATAGTAAGCAAAGGATAATGTTGTGGGCTGGTGCATTAAAAAGTGTTTTTTTAGATTTCAAAGCAGATTTTATATCTGAAGAAACACAGCTGTTAATGAATCATCGTTCAGCACCTAGACTTGTGTCATTACAAAAACAAATGTATGCTTCGTTACAAGAGAAAGAAAGTATGACGCAACCCTCTGATAAATGGAGTCCTAACGATGGAGAAATTAAGTTGGTAATATCAGATTCAGAGTTTGATGAAGCTAGAATAATTAGTGAAGATATAAAGCATAAAATCGAAGAGGGAATAGAAATTAATGACATTTGTATTCTATGCAAACAACTACCACAAAATTATTCAGAATTTATTATATCAGAATTAGCAAATATGGGAATTCGGGCACGAATAGAGAATGATTATCAAGATTTAATTAAAGAGCCTATTATTGATTTGCTCATAAGGTTCATGCTTTTATCTATTGACAGAAAAAGACCAAAAGATTGGGAATATATCAAAAGTTTAGCAGAAGAATTTTATGGTGTCGATTATGCACAACAAGATGCAGTATATTATAAGTGTCAGGAAGAACTTAGTGTAAAGCTTAACGAAGTAAGTAGTTTGTTGAAAGATTTTGAAAAAATAGATGATATACAGATTATATTAACAGAAATAATGGACTTTTGGGGAGTAGCAAAAATAAAGTCACATTATCCGATTTATCAGCAAGGTGATTATTTGGAAAAACGAATTGAGAGTTTTAAGAATTTTCTTTTAGATGAGTTGAAGTTATTTTCTAATAATTGGATCTTAGCATTAGAAAGCTTTTGTGGAAAGTATTCCATACCTATTATGACTATACACAAGAGTAAAGGGCTTGAATATTCTGCTGTATATTTTGTAGGTCTAGAGGATGGAGCTTTTTGGAATTTTAAAAAACAGCCAGAAGAAGATAGATGTGCATTTTTTGTGGCATTATCAAGAGCTAAACAATATATAACGTTTACTTATTGTAGTTATCGTTCTAAATTGAGATATCCATGTCAATGTCACGATTCTATAAACGAATTTTTTGAGTTATTGCAGAAACCTGGGGTTGCTGATGTTCAAATATGTGATGGTAAGACTAACTAAATCATTTGTGTTGATATTACTATAAAGTAATTAAGAGAATTAAATGAGAGATAGAAGAATATTTTGAGTATAGACTAAAAAAATGGAAGTAGAGAAAGAAAAATTGAATATAAACAGAGTACAGGGAGATATGAGCCAATTCATGTCTCTCTTATTTTTTTGAGGAGGAAATTAGTAATGAATTACGATGAATTTAAACAAGAATTAAAAGAAGGTCTTACAGATAAATTAAAGCACGATTATGACAGTGTTTATGTAATACCTAAAAAAGCGAAAAAGGTGAATCAGGAGTTGGATTCTTTTATGATATTAACCAATGGAAAAAGAATGCTACCAACGATTTATCCGGAGCGTGTATATGACAGGTATCAGGAAATATATGATGATATCTATAGAAAGGGATTGCCAGATAATCCAATGGAAATTGTGATTGATGAAACATATGATTTTATTAGGGAGTCCATTGAAAGAATACCGGAAGCGTTGAGTATTGACAATATTGATCCTTCCAGACTCCCGGATAATGTCACCTTGAAACTGATCAATACAGAGCAGAATAAGGAGTTGCTTGAAAATGTACCACATAGGGAATTTGAGGATTTATCCATTATTTATAGCTGGACAATCGGCATGGAAAGTGAAGGTGTTTACAGCACGATTGTGACAAATGATATGGCAGAAGGCATAGGACTTAGCGAAGAGGAATTATATCAGCGAGCCTGCGAAAATACAAAGCGATTATTTCCTACAGAGATTAAGTCAATGGCGGATATAGTAACAGATTTGATGCTTAGGGAAGTTATGGACTGTATGGCAGAAGACATTAAAGAAACAATTGAGGGTGAAAGTATGGAGGACATTAAGGAGGATATAATTGAAGATATTATGGAAGAGATGGATGTTGATACACCATATCCGATGTATGTAATATCAAACAAGGAACATTATTATGGTGCAGTAGAAATGTTATTTAATGAAAATCTGGATAAAGTATCGGAAATATTTCATGATGACCTTTATATTCTTCCCTCAAGCACTCATGAAGTTATCGCAGTTCCGGTGAAGGACTATGATGCAGAGGAGCTTGCTGCTATGGTAGAGGGAATAAACATGGAACAGGTTGCTCTTGAGGAACGTTTATCAAATCAGGTATATTTCTATGACAGCAGGGAAAGAAAACTTAGTGTAGCAACAGATAATCCAAATAAGAGTATTGATTTTAGCAATGAATCACAGAAATTTGATAATCGTAATGAAACAGCAAGATAGAAGGACAGGTACAGACAATGGAAAAGTTTAATGAGGAAGAACTTTGGATTGCAAAGTCTGTAGATCTGTGCGAAGTGGCAGCAAGTCTAGGATACACAGTAAAGAAGATAGGGAGATACTATACACTAAAGGAAATGGACTCCATAAGAATATATGACAGGAAGAGCTGGTATCGATGGTCACTTGCAATGGAAGGAGGTAACAATGGCGGAAGTCAGATAGATTTCTTAATGGCTTTTGCAGGTATGAACATTAAGGAAGCAGTGTTCTGGCTTTTGGATTTTGCCGGATATCAAAGAGATATGCAGTCCAGAGAAAAAACTGTAACCCGGACGAATGGGTTAAAACATATTACATTGAATAAAGTGGAGGAAGAGAAAGAGTTCGTTTTGCCGATACCATCGGGAAGCAACTCTTTTCTTTATGCCTATCTTACAGAAGACAGATGTATTGATAAAAGAGTTGTGGATTTTTTTACCCAAAGAAATCTTATTTATGAATCGAGGGGATATCATAACATTGTCTTTAAGGGAAATGACAAAAGCGGCATAACCAGATTTGCCAGTCAGAGAGGTGTCTTTGACAAAAGCGGGAAACCTTTTAAATGTGATGTAGCAGGCAATGATAAGAATTATGGTTTCAATGTGGTAAATGAAGAGAGCCATGTACTCTATGTGTTTGAGGCAGCAATTGATCTGATGAGTTATATGGATTTATATGATGACTTTGAATCAAATAAAATTGCACTTGGTATGTTACATGATGCTCCAATAAAGACGTTCTTAGAAGAGCATCCACATATTACAACTATTAATTTCTGCCTTGATAATGATGGTCCCGGCAGAAAAGCAACAGAGAAGTTTTTAGAAAAATATCGAGGTCTTGGATATGATGTGGAAGATTTTTCGCCACCATCAGGATATAAAGATTATAACGAATGGCTGAAAGAAGAAAAGAGTAATCCGGTGGTTGAGAATTATGTAAGGTAGTTTGTAGTGGAAAATGCAAAACTGTATGGAAACCGTACGGAAAAGCAGTAGTGGAAAATTCGTTATTGTATGGTTTGTCTGTATGGTCAGAAGAATTGGTACTGTAGTGGAAAATGCAAAACCATACAGAAACCGTACGGAAAAGTAGTAGTGGAAAATTTATTTTTGTATGGTTTGACTGTATGGTCGCAAATTTTTGATAGTAGTGGAAAATGCAAAACCATATGGAAACCATACGAAAATGTAGTAGTGGAAAATTCATTTCCATATGGATTTTGCTGTATTTTAGTATGGAATATCAAATATCAGGGGTCTTAGGGGAAATTCCCCTAACAAGAGGCACTTTGCTTTACAAAGTGCGTATCTTGCCAAGGTCACCCCATCGAAAATCAGAAATCTTCACTATGAGAATCGCTGATGGCTCCAAGAAAAATTTACAGAAGTTTTTGTGTGGTGAACAGTTTTTACAATATAAAAAAGGTAGGTGATGAAAATGGAAAAGAATCTACAGTTAATTACAGAGCCGGAGAAACTTATGGCATGGCTGGATAATAATGACCTGCTTCTGACGCTTTATGAAAAGGAAGCGAAAGTTTTGTTAGGGTATCTCGAAGGACATGACTATGCAATAGGAGTTGTTGATAAAAAAATGGTGCGTGTGGATATTTGTGATGAGAACTATGAATATGAAGATTATACTATTGACGAGTTTATCGATACGGTGTGTGAGTGGAATTATGATCTTATGATAGGTGCAAAAAGGAGTATGGAGAATGCATCAAATAATATCACTTTTAATGAAGCAAAAGAATACTTTGAGCAGTTAAGAGCAGATGAAAAGGTGCTGGACAAAATGTTTGCAAAAACCTGTTATGGAAAACAGTTGAAGGATGTTTGTGCAAAAATGACACAAGATATGATAAGCAAAATAGATGATAAAGTAAAGGATACAGATCATGGTCAAAGGGCGGTGAGATAATGAAGAAAAAGAGTGTTATGAAAAATTTCCGTATTACGGAAGAGGAAAACCAAAAGTTTCATCAGTTAGCAGAAGAACATCAGATGAAAGAGTCAGTATATTTCCGATTTCTGATTAGTCAGAAACCAAAAGATTACCCTGAGATTGTACAGTTATTAAAACAGCTCATCAATGAAGTAAATTATATCGGTCATAACATTAATCAGATTGTAAAAAGTATTCATTCCGGATATTTGGGAATCAATGATGAAAAAGTGTTAATTGCTTATATGAAAAAATTAAATGAAGAAGTGAAAAAGGCGGCAGAGATTATTGGCAATCAGTAAGATTTTATCTATTAAGGATTTGCCGGGAGAAGCACATGGAAAACACTTAAAAGCAGCATTTGATTACATCAGAAAAGCAGAGAAAACACAGAATGGAAGTCTGGTGGGAGCAGTGAACTGTCAGCCGGATTTTGCACTTTCGCAGATGATGATAACAAAGAATCAATATGGGAAGTTATCGGGAAGGCAGGCATATCACCTGATTATTTCTTTTAATGAAGGAGAAATAAATCCCGATACTGCAATGGAGTTTATGCAGAAGTTTGTAGAATCATATTTAGGTGACAACTATGAAGCTGTCTATTCGGTGCATGATGATACAGCCCATATTCACGGACATATTCTTTTTAACAGTGTCTGTTTTAAGAATGGACTGAAATTCCGTTACAAAAAAGGGGATTGGAAAAAAGCTATCCAGCCTCTTGTGAACAGGTTATGTAAGGAGTACGGATTGCAGACATTGGAACTAGAAGATAATAAACAGAAAAAATATCGGGAATGGAATGAGCATAATGACGGGAAATTTGTTTGGAGTAAAATGATACGCAGGGATGTGGATGCCTTTATCCTCCAATCAGATACCTTTGATGAGTTTCTTCGTATGATGACAGATAAGGGATATGCAATCAAATATGGAAAACATATTTCTGTGAAACTTCCGGGAATGGACAGAGTACGCAGACTGTATAAGTTGGGCGAAGATTATAGTGAAGAACGAATCAAAGAGAGGATTGCAAACGAAGCGATTGAAAATTATAGAAAAGAAGATGTTGTAGAGCAGCCAAGAATTGTAAGGGTTCGTTACAGGAGATTTCCAAGAGCGAAACTTACAGGACTTCAAAAGAGATACTTTGCAAAACTTTATCGACTGGGGAAAATAAAAAAGAGACCATATTCAAAGGCATGGCAGTACCGGGCAGACATTAGAAAAATGTATAAATTGCAGGAACAGTATCTATTCCTTGCAAAACACAATATTCACACCAAAGAGGAAATGATGGTAGTACGGGAAGAACTGTCACAAAGGCGTAAGGAAACATCTAATGCAAAGAGCAAAGTATACAAAGAACGATATAAGTTCAAAGAACTATTTGAAAAACTTGAGCGTATGGAAGAATTAAAGGAATGTGAAGAATGTTTTTGCAACGGAGATGATTTTTTCAAAGAGGAATATGCAGAATATGAAGCACTTGAAAAGGAAATAAAAGAACAGGGATATACGATAGAAGAAATCGAAAATCTTCAGGAACATTTTAAAGTGAAAATCAGGGAGGTCAATAAAGCAGAAAAAGAAGCCAAAAAGAAGTTACGACTGGCAGATTCCATTGTGAAAGATTTTGCAAAGGATGAGGAAGAAAAAATTATTGTAAGTGTTCAGGAACAGAGTAAAGAAAAAATGAATCAAGATAATTACCAAAAAGATTTAGAAGAACAGCCACCAAAAAGGTAGCTGTATTTTTATGCAAAAAAAGGAGGGACAGATAAATTGAATAAAGAAGAAATTGAAAAAGTTATATCGGAATACAGGCGGAAGAATTTAGGAAATTCGGAAGTTTATGAGCTTGTAAGGAGTGACTTAGCGTATGGCATATCGAAAGAAGAGGTGGATGGATATGTAAAAGATTACAGTCTTAGCACATCACAAAAAGAGATTTATTCTAAATGTCTGAGACAAAGGTATCCTATCAACTTTATCCAATTCTTAATGAAAAAAGTTGAAGAACAAAGATGTCCTATGATTATAGAATATTTTGAAAAAGGGATGACGGTTGAGCAGTTAGAAGAGGTATTGGAACAGAAGCCGAAAACCCTGGCAGCACTTCGAAGTATGCTTCAAAATATATATTCAGAACTATCACGATTTACAGATGATTCTGTGCAGAATCCGGAATTATTACAACAGTTCCAAAAGCAGATTAATACGATTGTTAAAAAGTTTGAAAATCAGGAAGAGAAGATTAGTCAGATGTTTCAGGCAATTAAGGAACATGAGAATAACAGTTACAACGAAGAAAAAGAAAAACTTTTGAAACAGTTAGAAGACGTGGAACAGGACCTTGTAAATGAAAAGACAATAAGCAGTGACCGAAATGTCACAATTATTAATCTTCGGAATGAAAATAATGAACTTCGTAGTAAGATGCAAAGTCTGAATGAGGAAATTCAGAAAAAAGATACGGAATTACAAAAAGAAAGAAAGAAGGTGAAGCGTTTGAGCGGGCAGGTGGAAGAGGCAAAAAGTACAACAACAGATAATACAGTTGGAGCGAATCAGGGGAAATCAGTATTACACCAAGAGAAAGTACAGGGAGTGGCAGATGCATATACCGTAACAGGTATTGGAACAGAACCTTATGTAGTTGTAAGAAATACAGTTCCGGATGAAAAGAAATCTCCGGCAGTAGCATTAATAAAGAAATTATTTTTATCAAAACGTTCAAACAGATATCTGATGAAAAAAGTAATTCAGACAGATTTAAACGAGGGACAGATCAGACAGGTTGCAAGCGGTATGGAAAAAGGACTTACTTATGAGCAGTTGGATATTCTGATTGAGAGTAAAGCAGCACCAGAAAGGATGGCAGGGATTATTGAGCTTGCGGTGCTTGAAAATTCATTGAAAGAGGGGTGATGCTATGAATTTAGATTTAGCGATGAAAACATATCAGTCTATTCGTGATTCAGAAAAGTTAAGTGAATATCAGAAAAAGGTAGCTGTAAGGTTTGCCTATGATTCAGGTGAGGAGACACTGACATCAAGACTGATTTCGGAGATGATTCAGGAAGAAAAATCGAATGAGGAATTAAGAAAAGAATACAGTGTATTTACAGATGAAATGCCGAAATGGGCAGAGAATCTTAGTGAACTGATTCTTACAATGGGTATATACAGTATTGAGCAGGAAGAAACCTTAAAGGAAGTCAATGAAAGATTGGAGGAGATGTTATGGCAGACGAAATCTCAGAAGCAGTCCAGATAATCCGGGTTACCTTTGACAGCATTGAGGTCGCAATGAAGGTCGGCAGTGGAGGACTGAATACGATAAAGGATTTGTGCTTGTTTCTAAAGGGGATGCTTGATTATGAGAAGTCTATGGGAAAGACTTCCATGCGAAAACTTCTGATGAAAGGCGGAGACTTACAGGTTCTTCAGTTTCAGGAAAGCGACTTAAAAAAGGTAAAGAAGATGGCAAAAAAATACGGCATTCTCTATTCGGAACTCCCGAAGATTCATAAGGATAGCGGAATGGTGGAGATTGTGATCCACTCCGAGGCGGTGCCAAGGGCAAATCTGATTATACAGAAACTTGGAACAGGAAGTCTTACAAGCATTGAGGATTATATGAAAAATTCTGAACAGAGTGATTTGGGAGAACTCCTGAAATTTTTTGAAAAGCAGAAATCTGGAAATGCACAGACACCCAGTGAAGAAGCAGCAGACAGGGCAGTAGATGGTCTGATAGAAAAAGTTGGAATGTATGCGATGGAAAAAGAAAAAGTCAATATTGATGATGTCAGAGAAAAATTCAGTATTGATGAGATACAGGCAAAAGATATTCTCGGAAAACTGACCTCAATGGGAGCAGTTGAGAACGGAGAGTCAGAAAATACTTATAAAGCGGTTATGGATAAGGATGCTTTTTCAAATCGTATTCAAGGATATAAACAACTGGCAGACCGGATATCAGCAATACAGTCTTACAGTAATCCTTCCCTTACGGACATTACCATATCCAAAACATTAATTGCGGAAGAAAATGAAAGAGCAGTTAAGACAAGAGTACCGGGAACATGGGGAGCAAATGTGCGTTATCTGTGGATTAACAAAGAGAATGTATTGGATATTCATGGCGGAAAGACAATGCTGACATTCTTAGACAAAGAAAAAGAGTACAAGCTTTATGATGAGCAGAACCGTGTGACTGAGAAAAAGAAGGGTGATGAGTTGTATAAAAATCATTATGATCCCGTGGAAATGAATTTAAGGCAGAGAGCCGAGAAACAGAAAAAAGCAGAAGAAAAACAAAGGATACAGCAAAAACTGAAAGCGGCATCTGAAAAGAAACTGGCAGAAGCGCCACAGAGAAAAGGCAGGTGAGGCATATGGTAACAGATAAGAAGAAACCACCGTGGCTGTTTATTGGAATCGGTCTGATTCCTGTGGCATTTCTGGCATACCTTGTAAATGGTGCATGGGAAAACGGAATGAACATCGTGGAATTTTTTGATGCATTTGACAAAGTGTGCAGTAACATGTTTACGGTGAATTACTTTAAAGGATACGACACCATAAGAGCAGTCATATTTGGATGGACAATATATGCAGTGGTTCTTATGATGTATTATACCAGTCAGAGAAATTTAATGCCCGGCAAAGAGTATGGTACGGCAAAGTTTGCAGACATTGGTATGGTAAATAAGGTTATCAGTGATAGGGAGGAAGATAGAAACAGAATATTAAGTCAGAATGTCAGAATGAGTCTTGATACAAGAAAAACGAAACTGAATAATAATGTTCTTATTATCGGTGGTTCCGGTGCTGGAAAGACATTTTATGAGGTGAAACCAAATTTAATGCAGATGCCAAAGAACTGTTCTTTTATCTGTACCGATCCAAAGGGAGAAATCCTTAGAAGCTGTGGGGATATGTTAAAGAAGAATGGTTACAATGTAAAGGTCATTAACCTGATTGATATGGACAAATCAGACTGTTACAATCCGTTTGAATATATCAGAGAGGAAACAGATGTAATAAAACTGATTACAAACTTAATTGCAAATACTACCCCGAAGGATTCGGCTTCAACCGATCCTTTCTGGGACAAGGCGGAGGGAATGTTTTTACAGTCCCTCTTTTACTATGTCTGGATGGAAATGCCAAAGAGTAAGAGAAACTTTGAGACGGTACTAAAGCTGATTGCAGAAGCGGAGGTTACAGAAAAAAACAAAAAGTCACCACTTACAAAACGTATGGAAAAACTGGCGAAAACAAGTAAATATGGTGTAAATCATCCGGCGTATAAGCAATATATGAAAGTGATAAAAGGTGCAGGAGATACAGTAAGGTCGATTATTATTACTGCAAACTCAAGACTTGCTCCATTGGAAAATGAACAGGTACTACGATTCCTTTCTAAAGATGAATTGAAACTGGAGGAGCTGGGTATCGGAGTCAATGGGGATGAAACGACAAAGACAGCATTGTTCTGTGTGATTCCAGACTCCGATAAATCCTACAACTTCATCATCGGAATGCTGTATACGCAGATTTTTCAGGAACTCTACTATCAGGCAGATTTTAATTATGGTGGCAGACTTCCGATTCATGTAACCTTTATGCTGGATGAGTTTGCAAATGTTGCTTTGCCAGATGATTACTGTTCTCTGCTTTCCACGATGCGAAGCAGGGAAATCAGTTCGATTATTATTATTCAGAACCTTGCTCAGATAAAGGCACTGTTCAAAGATACATGGGAAACAATACCGGGCAACTGTGACACACTCATTTATCTTGGTGGAAATGAACAGAGTACCCACAAATATATTTCAGAACTTCTTGGAAAGAGTACCATTGATAAACGTGCAACGGGAGAAACAAGAGGACGTCAGGGAAGTTCTAGCAGAAACTATGATGTTCTTGGAAGAGAACTGATGACACCGGATGAGGCAAGGAAATTTGATAACAAGAAATGCTTAATCTTTATCCGTGGGTTTGATCCGATTGTAGATGACAAGTATTTTACACCGAACCATCCGGCTTTTTTGCAGAGTGCAGATGGAGAAGGAATACCATATGAGCATGTATCAAGTTATAAAAATGAAGTTTCTATAACAAATAATGATAGTAACAGTAGTGGAGGTAAGCTAAAACTGCTTGGAACACCATTTCAGTTATTGACACCACAGAGTGTAAAATATTTTGAAAAACTGGAAAGCAAAGGTGAAAATGTTCAGATTGCCACGTTGACGTTTGATGAAGTGATGATTATGAGCGAAGTTGCAATGAAGAAAGAGTTTCAGAGTGTTGATGAGAAAGAACAGTTAAGAAAAGCTGCAGAGGAAAGCGGTAATGAGATTGTATATAAAATTTCAGATGGAGGAACGGAAGAAACATATATTACCAGAGCAGGAGAGAAAAATCCGCAGGGAAAAGAAATCATAGATACAAAGGAAAATAGTAAGGGGCAGCACTCAAAAAAGAGTGAAGTAAAAAAGCAGAAATATAAAGATTCCATTGTATTAAGATTGAGCCTTCATGATTTTTCAGAAGAACAGAGAAACGAAGCAATGGTAGCAATGAGCAGAGGTGTTCCAACAGATGTAATTCTTACATATTTCTATCCGGAAATTGCTGTAAGTGAAATGAGAAAAAGGAGGGATCAATATCTGCAATCTGTAAGGTAGTGGGTTATAAATATCAGAACAGACAAATAAAAATCAAAAGAGTAAAGGAGAATTTTTGTTATGAAAAGAAAATTAAACAAGTTAATAACGAAGTGTAAGAATGTGGTGCCTGTTTTATCAGGTGCTTTTTTTATGGCAGCAGTCAGCACATCTATGGTGCTGGCAGCAGATACAAGCTCGGTGACGAAACCCCTTGATAATCTGAAAACATTGGTAATTGCGATTATCGGTGCAATCGGGGTAATCATTCTTGCAAAGAATGTCATGGAGTTTGCACAAGCCTACCAGCAGCAGGATTCGTCAACGATGAACTCTGCTTTAAAGGGAATTGTGGCAGGTGTAATGATGGCAGGTATTTCATCGGTACTTGCAATCTTAGGATTTTAGAAAAATGGGCATATGTCTAAAGGAAAGAAGGTGAGAAAGAGTGGATATTTTTAATCTTGGAGAACACATACTGAACCTAATCGAGATGGCACTTGCCTTTTGGAATGACAAGGTTGGTATGGTGTTTGACTTGTTAAAACAGTCACCGACTACATTTAAAGGTGGCGGACCGTGGGCGATTGTGGAACAGGTAGAGCCGATATTTGTAGGAGTAGGTTCTTCACTTGTGGTGTTATTTTTCGTTATAGGTTTTTGTTCAGAAAGCGTGGATGTCCGGGAGGATATGAGATTTGAAGTAATACTTCGGATGCTCATGCGTGTAGGAATTGCTGAATGGCTTGTAGCAAACAATATCACCATTATGAAAGCCTTTTTCCTATCGGCAGGAAATCTGGTCGGTCTGCTGACAAAAAATGATGCAACGAAGATAACCATATCCAGGGAGCAGGCAGATATCATAAAAGACTTGGGCTTTGGTCCAAGTCTTATTATGCTGATACTTTCCATAGTTATCGCACTGGTTATCATTATCTGTGGCTTTATGCTCCTATACACAGTATATTTCAGATTTTTAAAGTTACTTGTTGTTGTACCAATTGGAGCGATTGCATTTTCAACAGTCAGCGGAAACAGGACAGTAAGTCATACAGCGGTAACTTATGCAAAGAATTTCTTATCCATTGTGTTTGAGGCTGTGACAATCGCACTGGCGATACTTATGTGTAATGCCTTTATCAGTGCAGGACTCCCAAGTTTCACATCGGAATACGCTGACTGGACAAAGGTGCTTATTTATTTGTGTGAGCTTACCTTTGGTACAGCAATGACGGTAGGAATGGTAAAGGGAGCACAGAATCTTACAAGTAAAACACTAGGATTATAGGAGGAGCATTTAAATGGTAATAGAAATAAATAAAGATATAGACAAATATCAGGAGTCCGTTGTAATGGGACTGACGGCGAAGCAGTTGATATACTCCATTGCCGCAGTGTTAGTAGGTGGATTGATTGTACTGCTTACATACAAATATATTGGTCTGACAGGGAGTGCCTATGTTGCCATTCCAGTAGTTGCACCGATAGCAATGGGAGGTTTTTATACTTATCAGGGAATGAGTTTCTATGAAGCAACGAAACGAAGGTTACACTTTCTATTTGGAAATAAGGAACTTACCTATATTTCAACAGAAGGGGAAAATGCGATAAAGAAACTGCGAATGGAAGAAGTTTTAGAACAGAAGAAAAATCAGAATAAAGGAAACTTCTTTTTTAAGAAGAATAAGAAGAGAAAGGACTTAGAAGAAAGCAGAAATGCCGGATTTTAAGTCCTTTTTGGATTGGAGGAAATAATGAGTTTATTTAAAGATGGGTTTAAGGAATTAAAAAAGGCATCTGAGCCTTTATATAAAAGTCCGAAATCCATTCAGGAGACAATAGAGATTTTAAAGGTGTCGGAAAAGGGAATCTTTGAAGTGGCAGCAGGGAAATACTCAAAATGTTATGTTTTTACGGATATTAACTATACAACGACAACAGAGAATGAGCAGATCGATATATTTGAACGATATTGTAAGCTGTTAAATTCTCTTGACTGTAACTTCAAGATAACAATTAACAACAAGAATAAGAACATGGAAGATTTTAGGGAGTTGATTTTGATTCCATATGAAGATGATGGATTTAATGATTTTAGAAAAATTTACAATGACATTATCGAGGAAAAGATGAAAGAAGGCAGACAGGGAATTGAGCAGGAAAGATATCTTACAATTACCATAGAGAGAAAAAACTTTGAAGAGGCAAAGGCACAGTTTGCAACTATTGAAGCCACGTTGTCAAAAGCATATGGAGAACTTGGTGCAGGTATCAGGGCATTAAATGGTAATGAAAGATTGAAAGTATTGCATGATTATTATAGGTTAGGCAAGGAATCGGAGTTTGACTTTGATATCAGAGAGGAAAAGAAAGTAGGAGCAGACTTTACAAATGACCTTTGTAATGGAAGGGTGAAATATTTTCCGGATTACTTTCAGGATGAAAATAAGTTTTGCAGGGCAATGTATATCAGAAAATATCCAAGTAGTCTGTCAGACAGATTTTTAAATGAGATTACATCACTTCCGGTTCATATGATAACAAGTATTGATGTGGTCCCTGTTCCAAAAGACCTTACAACAAAAACATTACAGAAAAAATATTTAGGAATTGAGTCTGACATTATTAAGCAGCAGAGGGTACGAAACAGGAATAATGACTTTTCAACAGAAATCTCTTATTCAAAGAGAATGGAGAAAAAAGAGATTGAGAGCATAATGGATGATGTAAGGGAGAATGACCAGTGTCTGTTTTATGTGGGTGTTACCTTAATCGTTATGGCAGAAAGCAAAGAAGAATTGGAGAGCCATTGTGAAACAATCAGAACCATAGGAAAGCGGAACAGTGTTACCATTGATATCTGCCAGTTGAAGCAGAAAGAGGCACTGAACACTGCTCTTCCAATCGGTGTGAGACAGATGGAGACTATGCGTACCATGCTGACACAGAGCCTTGCGGTGCTGATGCCTTTTAACGTGCAGGAGTTAAATGATTCGGGCGGCAACTATTACGGTATCAATCAGATTTCAAAGAATGTAAATATTGGAAATCGTAAGAAACTGATTAATGGAAACGGATTTGTATTTGGTGTACCGGGAAGTGGTAAATCCTTCTTTTGTAAGATGGAAATGGGAAGTGTATTCTTATCCGGTGATGATGAAATCATTGTAATTGACCCCATGAATGAATACTTTGACATAGCAAAGACCTATGGAGGTACAGTCATTAATATGTCAACGTATACAGATAACTATGTGAATCCTTTAGATATGGATGTGTGGAATCTGGATGTCAATGACACGCAGGGGTGGATTCGGGATAAAGGCGAGTTCATGTTAGGACTTTGTGAACAGTGTATTGGTGACAGTCTGAACTCACGACAAAAATCCATTATAGACCGATGTGTCAGAACATTGTATCGGGATATTGCAAGAAGTAAAGAAAAGTATGTTCCTATGATGGATGATTTTTATGAACTTCTGTTAAAGCAGCCGGAGGAAGAGGCAAAGGATATCGCCCTTTCATTGGAGTTGTTTGTTAATGGTTCTCTAAATATTTTCAATCATCAGACAAATGTGGATATGGATAACAGATTTACGGTTTATGGTATCAGAGATTTAGGAACAGAGCTTAGTCCGATTACAATGCTTGTTATGATGGAGGCAATTCAGCAGAGAATCATTGATAATGGAAGAAGAGGTAAGGCAACTTGGCTGTACATTGATGAATTTCATGTCTTGCTGAATTCTGAATACAGTGCAAAGTATTTGCAGGGACTTTGGAAAAAGGTAAGAAAGCAGGGAGGTTTGTGTACTGGTATTACGCAGAATGTAGTGGATTTGTTACAGAATTATACGGCTACCACAATGCTTGCCAATTCAGAGTTTGTGGCACTTTTAAAACAGGCAAACACGGATTCATCAAAGATGGCAGAGGTCATTGGAGTGTCGGATGCTCAGCTTAAGTTTGTGACAAACTCACAGTCAGGCATGGGATTATTGAAATGCGGATCAACGATTATTCCGTTTGATAATCAGATCAGCAAGGATACGGGATTATATAAGTTGTACAATACAAATATTCATGAAAAGATGGAAAAGGAAAAATTTGGAAATAAGAGATAAATGTTGTAATCTGTCGAAAGCAATGGTATAGTTATCAGAACGAGTTACACAATTAGGTGTAACAAGTTAGTTTTTCATACTCAACCTGGGGGTGAAATTCCCTCAGGTCCCCCGAAAATATAAGTCGCCGAAAGGCGGCTTTTTTGTGCTTAAAAATAGTAAGAGAGGAGGGATGAAATGAACATAAAACGTGTGGATGATAAAAAAATGGAAATCCATAAAAAGGAAAAATCAACAATAAAAGCAAAACAGACAGGAAAGCCTAAAGCAAAAAAGATGACAATTCACGCAAAAGATGGTATCAAAAATACTGCAAGAACAGGTATCGGAACTGCAAGGCGAAAAGTGATTAGTCATGTAGATGGCGGTGAAGAAATCGACGGAGCACTTATGGCGTCACAGAGAGCTGTAAGTGGTACAAGAAAAACTGTCCGCAGTGCAAAAGAAATGGCTGACATAGCAAAAAGAATTAAGCGTGTGAATAAAGGCAAAAAACTTGCAAGGAAAAAAGCAGTTAAGCAGTCGAAGAAAATAGCAAAGAAGGTTCCAAAGAAAGTAGTGAAAACTACCACAAAAGAAAGTGCCAAATTTGCAGCAAAGGAAACAACGAAAGCTGCGACAAAGGTAGCAGGTACAGTTGCAGGAACTGTGGGAACCGGACCGGCGGGTTCCCTTGTAGGGATTGCAGTGGGAGAAGCTGTCGGAATTAAGATGGATGCTGCAGATGTGAAACATACAAACAGAATCAGAAAGTTAAAGTATTTCAGAGATAAACTGCAGAGTCAGGATATGCAGACAGACAGTCTTGGAAAACTTGTGAAAGATTTGTTCAAGAAAAAATTTAGTATGGTTGCAAAGTATGTTGTGAAATATATGATTATATTCTTACTTTTACTTCTTGTTTTGGTTGCAATTGTTGCAGTTCCGGTAGTAGCGATTGTTGCAGTTGCATACAATTCGCCACTAGCAATATTTCTTCCACCTTTGGAGAGTGGTGATACTGTACAGAGCGTTTCATCAGCATATATGGCTGATTTTAACCGTGAGATTACAAGTCTTGCAACAGAACACAAAGACCATGACAAAGGACAGATTATCTATGTGGATTACGAAGGAACCGGAACGCCGAATAATCTGTATGATATTGTTTGCGTGTACATGGTTAAGTATGGATATGAAAATATTGCAATCAACATGAATGAGACCAATAAGCAGAATCTGAAAATGGTATTTGACGATATGTGTACCTACACAACGGAAACTACTACACAAAAAGTAAAGAAAAAAACAAAAAGGACTTTGAATGTTAAAGTCACGATGAAAACTTACACAGACATGATTTCTGAATACAGTTTTGGCACAGAGCAGGCAGAGATGTTAAACCAGTTAATGGGCAGTGACAGCAGGGCACAGCTAGGTTTTGGAACAGCATCTAATGGAGGAACGAGCAGAACAGATGCAAAAAGTTCTTTAACAGATGGAGAAATCAAGAGCATAACAGATAAAATAACAGATACGAAAACAAAACAGGTGTGTACCTTTGCCTTAACAAAGGTAGGTTATCCTTACAGTCAACAACTTAGAGATTCCGGGAATTATTATGACTGTAGTTCGCTTGCTTACTATGCTTGGCAGAGTGCAGGTATCAGTATTAAGTATGGAGGAAGTAATACGGCTGCGGCAGAAGCGGAGTATTGTGCAAAGAATGGAAAGACTGTCAGCCCAAAAGATATGAAACCGGGAGATTTGATTTTTTATAGCTTTACGAATAATGGAAGATATAAAAATATCAGTCATGTTGCAATTTATATCGGGAATGGAAAAATTGTTGAGGCAGTAGATGAAAATCATGGTGTTGTATATGGAAACTTTTATAATAAAGGTCTTGTAATGATAGGAACACCAAAGAAGAAGTAAATAAAAATATATTGATTTATATGAGGACCGTGCTATATAGCGTTGGTCTTATTTTTTTACAAAAAAGAAAACGAGGTGAAAGAAAATGGAGAATAAACAGAATGAAAATTCAATGCAGAAAGAAATGGAGTATGTCCTAAAATTTCTTGAACGTGAATGGGAGCGTACAGGGGAGACGAAAGAAGTACAGGTAATAGGGCTTAGAGAAATTAGTTTAGTAAATTTTGAAATTGAAAGAAAAATCAAAGAAAATAAAGAGCAGTTATCTTTAGATATTTCTTTCAGAAATAGTTTGAAATTAACGAGAGAAAACTATGTGCTTTTAAGACTTGCAAGGAAGATTAAGGCAGAAAAGGATAAGGCAGATCAGGACAATCAAAGATGGTTTTATGTCGGTTTAGACGTGGAGGAATACGAATTGTATATGAAAATTACAGAGGATGAAGAAACAGGAGGAAATAAAGATGGGGGAGAAGTTTAGTATTATATATGCTGATCCCCCTTGGCAGTATAAGGTATATTCAAAAAAAGGACAAGGAAGGAGTGCAGAGAATCATTATCATACAATGAACATTGAAGAAATACGGTCATTACCAGTAAGTGACATAGCTGCTGATGACTGTATTCTTTTTTTATGGATAACATTTCCCTGTCTGATAGAGGGATTGTCCGTGATGGAAAACTGGGGATTTCAGTATAAGACCTGTGGTTTTAACTGGGTAAAAAGAAATAAGAAAAGTGACGGGTGGTTTGTGGGACTGGGGTTTTGGACACGTTCTAATTCAGAAGTCTGTCTGATAGGAACGAAAGGACATCCAAAGCGTTTTTCAAAATCCGTCAGACAGATATGTGATGCAAGAGTTATGGCACATAGCAGAAAACCTGATGAAATCCGGGACAGAATTGTAGAACTGTGTGGCGATTTGCCGAGAATTGAACTGTTTGCAAGAGAAAGATGTGATGGCTGGGTAAGTCTTGGAAATGAAATTGATGGAAAGGATATCAGGGAAGCAATACTGGAGGTGTAGCAGATGAGTACAGATATATATGTAGAGCGTTTGTATAACGAATATATTGGAAAAATTACGGATGATGAAAATCATTGGAAACATATCTGCCGGATGATTGGTAAGCTGTACCGATATGAGTTCGATAACATTCTGTTAATTTATGCACAAAGACCGAATGCGACACTTGTGGCAGATTATGATTCTTGGAAGAAGGTAGGAAGATTTGTAAGGCGTGGTGAAAAAGGAATTAAGATTTATCCCACACAGGCATATACATCGGGTTCCAGGTATGTGTTTGACATTGCTTCTACCGGGGGGAGAGATGTCAGACTGGAATGGGAGTTTAGCGATGATTATGTAAGAGACTATGCAGAGCTAATCAGCAACGAGAATCATCTGGATTGGAATTTAGACTCAGGAACAAATGTTCTAAAAAATCGCATAAAAGACTTTACAAAGAACACGATCAGAGAGATAATAGAGGAGAAGTTTGAAACACAGATTTCAGAATTAAATACCGTTACAGGAACTATGGTGAAGCCGGTAGTTAATAAAACGCAAGAGCAGATGGCAGAGATTGCTTATCAGAGCATAGTATATGCTGTCTGTACAAGAAGTGGATTTGACTTAAGTCCTAAAGAACAGGACTTAAGTACGGTGGTAGAGATTAAGGATGAAGAGGCAGTCTACCGTCTTGGTTCTCTTGTATGTGAAGTCTCCTGTAGTGTTCTTAGGGATTTTAATCAAAATCTTAGGTGCATTAGAGAAAGGAGAGAAGCATATGGAAGAAATCAAACTGACTTATCACGAGGGAGAGGACGGACTGTTGTATCCGGATCTGAAATTCCCGGACAAGGAGAAAGTGAGTCTAGCGAGAGCAGGGAAGTACGGCAGAATGGCAGCGAAGTATCTAAAGGAGGCAGAGCCAACGAGATACAGAGCACTGTATCGGTTCGGGATGCTGGCAGAGAAGATGGAGAAGGTAAACGAGGAAGCACAGGAACTGTTAGAGAAGCTGATGAACCAGTATCTGGAGAAGCACAAACCACAGAATCCAAACGATACGATGGAGATGTGGAAGCTCAGAGAGCAGGCGAAGATGACAGCCGAGGAAGTGGTGCTTCATCAGATCGTGTATCAGTATCATTAGAGAAAGATTTAGATAACGATAGAAATTTACAACTGAATAAAGAAATAGAGGATGAATTAGAGGAAATCAATTCATTTGGAAAGAAGGAAGCTGCATTTGAACAGGCTTCCTTTTTTATTGGAGAAAATAATGTTTTGGAAATTGGAACTGGAGAAAAAGAGGAAAAAGCACCGGAGAAAAAACAACAGTTTCAGTACACATATCTTAAACCCAAAACGGAGATAAACATTCCACAGGAATATATAAGGGAAACACTTCTTCGTGGCAGTGGATTTGAAAATGGAAAAGAGCGAATCTACCAGATGTATGATGAAATACAGGATAAAAAGGTAAGAGCAGCCGCAATTAAGAAAGAGTACGGACTCGGCGGTGCAGGCTGGCCGATAGAAGGCTATGGACTGCACGGTTATGATTCCTTTGGCTCAAAAGGATTGAAACTGCAGTGGAGAGACGAGGAAGGAGAAAAAGAAGGCTACCTTTCATGGAGCAGAGTGGAACGTGAAATTGCAGTGTTAATTTCCAAAGGAGAATACTATATTGTTCCTAAAAAGTTTGAGCCGGGAAAGATAGAACCCAAGTATTATCAGAAACCGTTAGATGATTACTTTGTGGAGGGATTAGATAACGAAATCATACAGATGTTTCTTTATCAGGTATTTACATCTGATATTCCACAGAGTGATAAGGTGGATTTCTTGGAAACGATGTATGGAGATAAGAGCAGGCTTTTTTTTAGAAGATATTACAAAAATGAAAACGGAACCTGTAGAGTTGAGCGAACTAGCGATGGAATTACGCTGCAGTTTTACGATGATAAAAAAGTAAAGTGGGAATTAAATCTTGACTGGTGGGAGTGCTGCGATTATCTGGAATCCATGATTCAAGATAAGGTGTTTGCTCCAGAGATTGATGTAACAATTATCAGTGGAGAGAATGAGGAAAAACTTAATAATTATCAGTACCGTGATTTTTATGAGTATGCGATAGGTTTCCTTAGACAGAGCAGTGAGGAAAGAAAGGATAACAGAGTAGGTAATCTGAATTATGTTCTGAGTAAACTGAAAATGGACGATATTGATGTGCAGTGGGACGAAGAGTTTGATGAAATCCTTGCAGAAGATGTGGATAACATATGGCATGGAAAATCCTTTTATGATTTTCTGTTAGAGGAAGCCATTGTATATGAAAGTGATGGAACAAGCAGTCTGATTGATAAAGATACGTTAGAACAGATAAAAAGGGAAAGACTTATCAGCAGAGACGGAGAAAAGAAAAGTCATTTTTATCGGCTGGAGCTGATAGAAGAACCACAACCGGAATATCAGAAAGAATACAGTGATGAAGAAATCGAAGAAATTTTGGAAATCGACAGAGTACATATTGAAGAGAGGTATGAACAGGAATCTGATAAAGAGCAGAATAATGAAAAAGAGGACGAAGTTATTGAAGATGATATTCCTGATGAAGTTGTTACCTATTTAGAGTATGGCAGGGAAATTGAAGAAGAGCAGGGACTGGAACCGGGGAGTTTAGATCCAAGGAACAAAACAGACATTGATAAAGAAATGTCTGCACATTTGACACCAATAGAAGATATCCCACAATATAAAGTTGATTATCATTACAACCTTGTAGAGTTGGAAACCGGAGGTGCAAAGACAAGGTATTATTGGAACGTTGATGCTATCAAAGTGTTAAAGCGGATTGAAAGTGAAAGCCGATTAGCCACAATGCAGGAGCAGAAAGTATTGGCAAAGTATGCAGGATGGGGAGGTATTCCACAAGTCTTTAATCCGGAGGATGGAAACTGGCAGAATGAATATGAAGAATTAAAGGAACTTCTGACAGAGGAAGAATATGCTGCGGCTCGTTCCAGTGTCAATAATGCCTTTTATACTTCACCGGAAATATGTATGTGTATTAATCAGGCATTGGTGGATTTTGGAGTGACAAAAGGAAATATCCTAGAGCCGTCTCTAGGGATTGGAAACTTCTTTGGGAGTAGACCGATACCAATGCAGAGATGTAAACTGTATGGTGTGGAAAAAGATGATATTACAGGAAGAATTGCAAAGCAGTTGTATCAGAAAGCCAATATCAGTATCAAAGGATTTGAAGAAACAACGTTTCCTGATAACTTTTTTGATGCAGCAGTGGGAAATGTACCTTTTGGTGATTATAAGGTTTATGACAGTAAGTACAATAAACTGAATTTCAAAGTACATGACTACTTTCTTGCAAAGTCAATCGATCAGGTACGCCCCGGTGGAATTGTGGCATTTATCACAACGAAGGGAACAATGGATAAAGCGAATGCCAGTGTCAGGAGATATTTAGGACAGAGAGCAGAGTTAATTGGAGCAATCAGACTACCAACAAGAGCATTTAAGGAAAATGCAGGAACGGAAGTTACCTCGGATATTTTGTTTCTGAAAAAAAGAGAGCGAGCAGTGGATATTGAACCGGAATGGGTACACTTGGGAGTGACAGATGAGGGGATTCCTGTCAACTCCTATTTCGTGGAACATCCGGAAATGATGCTTGGAAAGATGCAGTATGTCACAGGACCATATGGTGAGAACTCAAAGTACACAGCCTGCGTTAATAACGAGGAGAATTTTAATATCTATAAGGAACTAAACAGAAAGATTAGAAATCTGAAAGCAGAAATCACAGACTTTGACCGTGATGAGGATAAAGAAAACAGTGATGAAGTCATTCCTGCCGATCCAGAGGTGCGAAATTACACCTATACGTGGGTAGACGAAAATTTATATTACAGGGAAAATTCCATAATGACAAAGATAGAAATGTCAAAAAAGGATATGGAGCGTGTGCGGGGAATGGATGAAATAAGAGCTGCAGAACGACATCTGATTGATATTCAAACCGCTGGCTGTAGTGAGGAGGAACTAAAGGAGGGACAACGAATACTAAATGAGAAGTACGATAAGTTTGTAAAAAAATACGGTATTATCAATTCCAGAGCAAATGCAAAGGCGTTCAGGAATGATGCAGATTATTCCCTTTTGTGTTCCCTAGAGGAGATCGACGAGGATGGAAACGTAAAGAAAGCAAGTATGTTTACGAAACAGACCATTAAACCGGATATAAGACCTGAAAGTGTTGCTACTGCGGTAGAGGCTTTAAATATATCCATTAATGAGTTTGGTTCTGTAAACATTCCGTTTATGCTATCCATTTATGAGCCGGATATTAGTAAACAAATAAAGGAACTGGAGAATCAAGCAGGCGAAAGTGTAACTTTATCGGAACAGCAAAAAGCAGAAGTTATGAGAGCTGTTCTATGTGAGGAACTATCGGGAATTATATTTCTAAATCCGGTTTTATATAATGAAGAGGATTTATGTACAGGATGGGAAACATCGGATGAGTATCTGTCAGGGAATGTGCGAAAAAAATTACAGGAAGCACAGGAATATGCAGAAAAATATCCGGAACTGTTTTCCGGTAATGTGGCAGCACTTTCACAGGTACAGCCAAAAGACCTTGACGCATCAGAGATTGATGTAAGGATTGGTACTACATGGATTGAGAAAGAAGATTATGAGGAATTTATCTTTGAACTTCTTGGGACACCGGGATATGCAAGAGCAAGCAGCAGCAGGTATTACAGAAATTCGGGAATACAAATACATCTGAACCAGTACACAATGGAATGGTTCATAGAAAATAAATCAAAAGACAAGCATTCAGTTGCGGCTACAAAGACCTATGGTACAAGCCGACTGGATGCTTATTCTATTTTTGAGTCATGTCTTAATTTAAAGACTGTGACTGTAAAAGACAGGATTGATGATGGGGATGGAAAATATCACTATGTGGTCAATAAAACAGAGACCATGCTTGCAAGGGAAAAGCAGAATCAGATTAAGGAAGCATTTAAACGGTGGATTTTTGAAGAGCCTGACAGACGAAAAAAGTATGTTGATTACTATAATGAGACTTTCAATAATACAAGACTTCGTGAGTATGATGGCTCATTCCTGACTTTTCCGGGAATGAACCCATCTATTGAACTGAAACCACATCAGAAAAATGCTGTTGCAAGAATCCTTATGGGTGGAAATACCCTGCTGGCACACTGTGTCGGTGCAGGAAAGTCCTTTGAGATGATGGCGGCATGTATGGAACAGAAAAGATTGGGACTGGCAAACAAGACAGTTATGGTCGTACCAAAACCTTTAATCGGGCAGACAGCGGCAGAATTCTTACGCCTTTATCCGTCAGCAAATATATTAGTAGCAACGGAACGAGATTTTGAAAAAAGCAGGAGACGAAAATTTATTTCAAGGATTGCCACGGGAGATTATGACTGTATTATTATGTCACACTCACAGTTTGAAAAGATACCGATATCTGCTGAGAGAAAAGAAAATATGATACGAAGGCAGATAGAGCAGATCACATTTGCCATTGATGAAACAAAACGGCAGAATGGTGAACGCTGGACCATCAAACAGATGGAAGCAAACAAGAAACGTCTGGAAGAACAGATAAAGAAACTGGCAGATGAGAAGGGAAAGGATGAACAGATTACCTTTGAAGAACTTGGTATAGATTCCATTATGGTAGATGAGGCACATGCTTTCAAGAACCTTGCAATCTTTTCTAAAATTAACAATGTGTCCGGTATCAGCAGCAGCGGTGCAAAAAAAGCAACTGACATGCAGCTCAAATGTCAGTATTTAAGTGAAATCAATGGTGACAGAGGGATTGTATTTGCCACAGGAACTCCGGTCAGTAATACGATGTGTGAACTGTATGTTATGCAGAAATACTTACAGAACAGTACACTGGAAAGACTGGGACTTGAGCATTTTGATTCATGGGCATCAAACTTTGGAGAGGTAACGACTGCATTGGAACTGACAGTAGAAGGAAGTGGGTTCCGATTTAAGAGCAGATTTAATCGTTTTACTAATCTGCCGGAACTGATGAACATTTTCCGTGAGATAGCAGATGTACAGACAAAGGATATGTTAGACCTTGATGTGCCAAAACTTCGAGGGGATAAATATATCATTGTAGAATCAGAGCCGGACTACTATGTGAAGAATGTTATGGAGGATTTTGTTGTCAGGGCAGAAAGAATCAGAGCAGGAGGTGTTGATCCAAGCGAGGACAATTTCTTAAAGATTACTCATGAAGCAAGACTGCTTGGAACAGATGCAAGACTTTTGGACGCAGATGCACCAAACAATTCAGATGGGAAACTTAATAAGGTTGTAGCAAATGTTTTGGCAGAATATAACAAGGCAAAGGATGAAAGAAAAATTGGCTGTCAACTGATATTTTCCGATATTGGTGTACCAAAGCAAAAATGGTCTGAGGACATGGTCACAAACGGCTTTGGAACACAAAGCAGTATCAGTTCTGATGGAGAAGAAATATGGGAGTTTTCCTTTGATATTTACAACTATGTAAAAACAGAACTGGTAAAGAAAGGAATTCCGGCAGAAGAAATTGCTTTTATCCACGATGCTACAACAGATGCACAGAGAGACGTTATGTTTAGAGAGATGAGAACAGGAAAGAAGAAAATCTTACTTGGCTCTACAGATAAATGCGGTACCGGGGTTAATGTACAGACACATCTTACAGCGATGCATCATATTGACTGCCCTTGGAAGCCTTCCTGTATTGAACAAAGGGAAGGCAGAGGTATCCGTCAGGGAAATTTAAACGATGAGGTAGCAGTATACCGCTATGTTACAAAGGGAACCTTTGACGCATATTCCTGGTCGATTGTGGAAAACAAGCAGAGATTTATCAGTCAGGTTATGACAAGCAAATCTGTATCAAGAACCTGTGAAGATATTGATGAGGCAACACTTTCCTATGCAGAAATCAAAGCTGTTGCAACAGGAAATCCGTTAATCAAAGAAAAGATGGAAATTGATAATGATGTACAAAGGCTGAAACTATTGAAGTCCTCTTATGACAGTCAGAGATATACCTTGCAGGATAACTTTATGATTAAGTACCCAAAACTGATTAAGACAGTAAAGGAAATGCTTGTAAAGGTCAGTGCTGATGCAAAGAAGGTGGGAGAAGAACTGTTAAAGCAAGTCGATTTTACAATTACTCTTAACAGTAATTTCATGGATAACAGAGCTGATGCCGGAAATATCATTCTAAAGGAAGTACAGGAATTAAAGGGAATGGAAGAAAAAGTCATAGGAGAATACCGTGGATTTGACCTTGTAATATTTAAGGATGCACTGGGACTTAAAAAGATTGCCCTCAAAGGCGAAAGTGACTATGATACGGAAATATCCACAAGCCCTGTCGGTCTTATCGTAAGACTTGAAAACTTGTTTGAGGGAATACCGGAGAAAGAGACCTTTTTGGAAAAGAAGGTATCGGATTATGAAAGAGATATGGAAAGTTCCAAAGAACAGTATGAAAGACCATTTGAATATGAAGAAGAACTAAATCAGAAACTTGCAAGACAGAGCGAACTTAACAATATGCTTGATCTTGAAAATGGCAAGTCTATGGATGAAGATCTGGGTGGGTTGGAGGAAAGTGAGATGGTGGAAGACATTGGTAAAAACAATATAAGGAAAGAAAGTATCAATAAGGATGCCGATAGAGGCGATGAGTATGGCACTGTAAAAATTTAAATGCAGTGTCTTTTATATTAAGTTAAGAAGGAGAAATTTTATTATGAAGTACACAATTAAAGTAAGTGAAGTAAACAAAGAAAGTAACATTAGGGCAATGGCAACAGTGGTATTTGACGACAGTTTTAAGGTAGGCAGTATTGCAGTGGTCGAAAGAAAAGATGGAGAATTATTTGTGGCAATGCCACAGTTTCGCTCTAGTGGTAAGGATAAGCATGGTAATGATGTGTATAAGAGTGTATGCAATCCAATTACAAAGGAGTTTCGACAGGAATTGTTTGACAATATCCTTGCCACCTATGCCAGTGAGCAGAAGGAGAGAACAATCGATACAAAAGATGGAAGAAATTTGCAGTTTAAGGTATCGGTAAATCCATTTGAAAGACAGGGAAGCAATATTAGAGGAATTGGAAGAATTTATCTTAATGATAATTTCGTTGTTAATAATGTTTCTGTGTTACAGGGAAAAGAGAATTTGTTTGTAGCGATGCCGTCGTATAAGACAAAGCAAAAGGATGAACAGGGCAAGGCAATCTATCAGGATGTCTGCTATCCGGTGACAAAAGAATTTAGAGAAGTATTGTACGGTGAAGTGATTAATTCGTATAATGCTGCAAAGGATAGAAATATATCAAAGGGCGAAGATGATTTCATGGTGCCGGGAGATACAGAATTACCCATAATGGAAAATGGGGCAAGATAATGTAAAACTATATGTAATAAATTTTTATAGTTAAGTAAATTGAAATAAATTTAGTTGGGAGTGTTTTCAATATATTAAGTTATTAGGAGAACTTATTTGATAAAATCAGATATTTGCATTGGTGAAAAAAGGTGAAAAAAGTCAAAAATTGGAATGTTTTGATTGACATATGGTATAGCAAATGATAATATAAATCCGTGCAGGGGGGATGGGTAAGAAAGGTAAAAATGATATATTGATATAATGGAAAATATTTACCATTGGCAATGTAACCCCTTGTGAAATAGCAAGGGGTTTTTTGCGTCAAAAATGGTAGTTATGTACTAGAAAAAATTAGATTAGAGAAAAAGTAACCCAAAAGAAGGAGTTTTTCCAGCACAAAAGGTGGATTCGACTAAAAAGTAATGGGAATGAAAACACTTTATTGGAAATGATAGAAAATATTGATAGGATTTAGTTTAAATTTATACATATGAAGGAGGAATAGGTGATTATTGGTTTCTTAATAATCATATAAGAAATGAGATGAAAATAGAAGTTGCGTTTGAAAGAATAAAAGAAATGAAAGATGATGTGAAAATATTTCATTGGGACAAAATAGATAAATCGTTTATTAGAGGGGGCATAAGTGATGGTGTTAATAAATTTGATATTCCTCAAATGTATAAAACATATATGAAAAAAGAAATTGACAGCTATGGTGAATTCGTAAGGTATGGAGATGCGTATGGTTCGCAATTTTTAGCAGATGCTTTTAAATTATATGAACAAATCATAGCATGTAAAGGAGAGTTACCATGTGATAATTATTGTAAGTATATGACAGTTACTAGTGGAGCAAGTTCTGCAATTTTTTTGTTATTTAGTTATTTGTCTGATAAATATAAAGATTATAAAGTTAAGATGTTGGGATGGCAGTATTATTTATTTGATCATCATTGTAAAAATTTTAGCTTGGACTATCAGTATATTATTTCTAAAAATGATAATAGAATAATTCCAACGATAGACGAAATTTATGCAGAACTTGGAGATAGTAAAAATAATATAATTGTATTAACGATGCCTGGTAATCCATCTGGAGAAATTTATAATTATGAAGAAATTGTAGAAATTTGTAAATTGTGTGTTGCAAATAATAATATACTAATTATTGACAAATGCCAACAGGAAATATTGGCACAATGTTTCGAGTATGTAAATATTGGCGCTGCTGTATTAGAAGCAGGAGCAGAAGATATTGTAATATTTATTGATTCTATTTCTAAGACAAGAAGTATACCAGGGGGGAGGATTGGATACATATTTTCAAATAGTCAGGAAATGTTTGAGTACATAAACTATTATATATCAATAATATATACTTGTCCTACTAGAGGGCTAGAAAGTGCGATAGGAATGGATATTATAGCTAGATGTCTTTTCTATGTGGGATATAAAAAAGAAATTCTATCGAAATTTAGATATCTTATTATTTTAGATTGTGGATATAAAGTTTATGCTGAGGTTTATGAAAAAATATTATCGAATAAAGAAAAATTGGAAAAAATGTTGAATGCCTTTATATTAGAAATACAGCAAAATTCAGAGCAAATAAAGAAAAATTATGAAAAAGCACGATCAGTTTTCCAAGATATCCCTGGATGTAAAGTGACAAATTTGCAAGGTGGTTTTAATTTTTGTGTATTTCTAAGTGATGAAAAAAGAGAAGGTGAAGAATCTTTCATATCTAAAATGAACGAATTAGTAGATGCAAAATTAATATCGCAGTGTTTCTGGGGAGCAACAAGAGGTATAAAAGGTGAAGAGGGGTACTGGTGTAGAATTTCCATTGCAGTAAAAGATACAGTTATGGAAAATTATTTGGATAGATTAAGAAGTGCGCTGATTGAGGTGAAAAATCTATAGTCTATGATAGAATATTGAAGTGTTGATAATAGAAATAATATAAGAATATAAAGTGGTAGTTGTTTAAGAAGTGTTTATTATGCATATGCAAAAAAAATATCAAAGAATAAGAAAGTAAGTGTACAGTTGTTAAAACAATAGTAAAATTAGAGGGTAAATTAGATAAGCATTTGAAGATGATTATCTAGACATAGCAGAGTATGATTCAAGTCACAAATATTGTGAATATGTAAACGGAATATTAGACGGATAGTGAGAAAAGAGAGGTAAATAAATGCATACACCTAAATATGTTTTTGATAGTAATATCCTTATTAACAATTATAGAATAATCAAAGAAAAGTTAAATCCTTGCGAGTTACATTTTGCTTTGAAATCGAACTCAAACAGGGAAGTAGTGAGTACTCTTCATAAAGCAGGAGCTTCTTTTGAATGTGCAAGTATTAATGAGTATGAACTATTGCGAGAAATAGGAGTTGGCAATGATAAAATAATTTTTGGCTTGCCAATAAAGACGGACGAAATTATTATGCATGTTTATAACAGAGGATGTCGATATTTTGTTTTTGAAGATATGAGAGAATTAGTTAAGTTAGAAAAATTAGCACCTTTAGCAAAAAAAATATTACGCTTGTATATACTAGATTTGGTGCCATTAAATATTGCATATGGAATGCCTATTGAACAAATAATGGACAATAATCAAAAGGAAAACTTATTATTTCGAATTGATGGAATTTCTTTTCATATTTCTAATAATATCAATATTGAAAATGAGATTAGTGTGTTAGACAGAGCAGAAGAAGTGTTAAAGCAAATTCCTAGAAGCCAAGGGGCAGAATTTATTTTAAATATTGGTGGAAGTTATCGTATTGATGCCCCAGAAGGTTATTATGAAAGACTTAAAAGTAGACTTGAAAAAATAGTAGAATGTTATGGTGTTCAGTTAAAAGCTGAACCAGGAATGACGATTGTAAATTCGGCAGGTAGTTTTTTTACACGCGTTGTTATGACAAAAGAATACGATGTTTATACAGATGTATATATTGATGGAGGAACACCAAATGGTATTTTCGGTGAACCAGATAAAGTGAATGTAGTAGGTGAAACTCAAGAGTGTAAAAGAAGATTTTATCGTTTTATAGATATTACTTGCATACATAAGGTTTTGTTTCAAAAAAGAATGAATGTGAGTATAAGAGATAATGATATTTTAGAATTTAAACATATGGGAGCGTATAGTTTGGTGTATCAAAATAAGTTTCATTTATGGGATGAGACAAAAGTTGAAGTGATTTAGGATAATATATTTCAAATGGGATTAGAAAGGCTTGTATTCCGAGTAGTGTATCGTTAAGCAGATTCTTAAGTATGCCTTGTACGTTTTGAATATATTGTTGTTGATAATACTCTAAAAGGATATTAATAAATGCATTTCTTTTCGGATTAATAGTTATTATAACATTAATTCGCACTAATCTTTTTTAGGAGGAAGGCAGAGAGAAAATATGAATGAAAGAATAGCAATAAAATATTGCGATTAAGAACGTTTGACATTAATTCCAAATTGTATATTGTATTATGCTGGAGGAATTAATAATTGGATTATTATCAATATTAGAATAGGAGACATGATGATAATTATAAAATATGAGGGCAATAAAATTATACATGATGAAGAAAAAGATTTAGTATTATACATAATTAATGATACTCATTTGAAAAGTTCGGAAAATGAGAAATATAATTTTAAAATACTTAAGCGGGATAATAATTATTATTGTTGTGTTTCGGATGAATATAAATCATATCAGTTTAACAATGTGAAGTATGATAAAATGATAGAATTAAATCTATCAAAACATAACAAATTAGTTTTAGATGGGATAGAAATATACATAAATATCAATGAAGAAAAGTTTTTGGATTATGTTGACACATCATTACCATTTGAGATTCCCCAATATTGTACATATCCTATGTTCACAGCTATCCAAGGAATATTAAAAGGGCATAATAATGAGTTAAATTGGGTTTATAATAATTATATTCAGTTATGGGCAGATAAGACAATTGTTTCCGAGTATTATTGGACAGACTTTAAATTTGCAAATGAGGAAATTAGAGAAGAATTTTGCCCTCTTATTTTTAAAAAATATGGGGAAAAAATCACAGATAATTTTGTTGAAACAATAAAAAATAATATTAATAACAAAAATTATTTATTTATATCAATAGATATGTTTGATATTGATGAGTGGTGGCAAACAGGCGATGAAAGATGGCATAGTGTACACCAGATTTTGATATACGGTTATAATGATATTGACAGAGAATTTTTGACGGCAGATTTTTATACTGGAACATATAAAAAAATAAAACTTTCTTATGAGAAGGTTGAAAATGGATATATGAAATATTTTCGACAACATGAAGAAGAAAAAATCGGATTATTTCTTGATGATTTGTATTTTAGATATACTCCGTGCGAATATAATATTGATTTGAATGTAATGGCAAATTTGATAAAGGATTTTTTAGATGCTAAAGATACAGTTTACTTTAATTATTTAAATATATGTAAAGTAAATATGATTATATATGGAATAGATGTTATTGACTGTGTAAAGTCATATGTTCATGATGTATATCAAAAAAAGCAGTATCTTGATATAAGACCGATACATTTTTTTATGATTATAAACGAAATAATGAGAGAACGTATGAAATATTTATCTAGCAATGGATATGTTGATTATACTGAAGAAGTAGAACAATTAATTGAAGAATGTTATAAATTGAGTGTAACAATAAGAAATTTGGGACTGAAGTATAATATTTTATATCAAAGTGGTGCCGAAGTATCAGTTGGTAATTTGGAAAGTAAAATTACTAAATTCAAAGAATTGGAAAAGAAGATGATGATCCAATGTTATAGAATTATAAAAGGGGAAGATTATAACGATACTCATATAAAACAAAAAAGTGGAATTGTTCAAGATGACAGATTATTGGATGCAAAACAACTTCTTCTGGAAACCGATGCAGATGAAATATATGAGGATTTAAAAAGGAAAACAGTAGAAAAAAAGATTTATTCATATAAGGAGAGAGATGTATTTATTTTTCCGTTTATTACGCAGATGTTTTGGAGGGGAGACTTAGGAGAACAAGTTGATAATACTTGTGATGAAGACACAGAGATAGTATACTATTTTGATGAAAATGATAAAATGATAGCTCATTATAATTTATCAAACGAGTTTTATAATAATACAGTCAAAACATTTATGATTTATAAATATTTAGAAAGAAGGGTAGAGAGATACATTATTTGCATAGATAAAGAAACAGATAGTAGGAAGTTGGTTGCTGTTGATCTGTTTGAAATTGAAGATAATAAAATAATTGATTTTGTTAGAGCGTCAAGCACAACAAGAAATGTGATTGCTAAGTATAAATATCAAGGAAATGTAATTAAGTCGGGTGTCTGTAAAGAATTATTGGGAGAATATGTTTATAGTGAATATGAGGACCTATTTTTCTTTGAGAATGAAAATAGTTTAAAACAGATAATTCGTAAATATGACTCAAGTGAAGAATTAACTATTTTCCCAAGATATGGATTTAAAGAATTAGACTATTATTATTTCGCAAATCAATTATATACTGAATTATGTAATGTTTGGGACGCAAAAAAATTATTTTTATCTTATTTACTTATAGATATAATCCCAGTTGAGTCAAAATTAAATATATTATTTAAATGGAATAATAATGAGATAAAAGATTTAAATAAAATATTTATGAAAGATTATAGAAAAGAGAGTTATTATGGGCAAAAGTTGACAGCAGTAATTATAGAAATTATAAATAAGTTCATTGCTACAAAAATAGTTAACAAAAGAAATGATGAATGGAAGGTCGAAATAAGATGTGATGGAATTACAAAAAAAATGTATGATGGAATCAACCAACCCGAATTATTGTTAGACTTTTAGCTTGAAAAAGGAGAAGAAAAATGGAGAATGTTAGTAAAGAACAGGTTAGAGATTTTTTATCAAAAATAACAGGGGAAGAAGATAAAACAGATTCTGATGTATTAGGATTTGATTCATTTGAAACAATGAAAATGATTGTAGAATTGGAAGATAGATTTGACATTGAGTTTGAAGATGACGATATTATGGAATTAAAAAAAGAGACTAAGGTAGATGTTTTGGTCGACAAGGTTGCAAATATGATTAATGGTGAAAAAAATGACTAATATAGGAAAAGATTGTTATGAATAATAAAAAAAAGGAACTGGACATAAATATGACAGAACCAATAGTAACAGAATGTTGGAATTATTGCAGATTAGCAGTGGCTTTAGCTGTTAATAATAGAAATTGGTATGTCGATAAATTTTGGGAAGTAAATATATATGATGGATTTATGTCGTATTACTATGAAGCAGATTCTGAGAGAAGAAGTATGCCTAACTATGACAAAGTATTAGATATTGAAAGAATAAATGCAAATATTGACATTGTTCCTCAAATTATTGAAGCAATAGATAAAGAAGGATATCCTTTATTGTATATTAAATCTAATAAAAGCAAGATTGCAGAACATGAGGTTTTAGTGTACGGATATGATATAGAAGAAAAAAAAAGCACTATGTTTGATTTATGTTGGACAACCAAACTATTGGGAAAAATCAACATTTTCATTTGAGGAAATTGAATATTGTTTTAAAGAAGAGGTAAATGAACTTAAGAAAGATAAAGAAAAAATGTTATATTATTGGGGCCTTGGGTTTCCGGCAAGCATTTTATACAAAAAAGGAAATAATGATAAGCCCGATTTATATGCCATATACAAGAGTATTAGGCATATGTTAAATTCAGGATATCAAGGAGCCACAGGCGTGCAATTGTATTATGACCAAGATGAATATTGGGTTAATATACACAGAGGTATAGAGATATATAAGATGTTTTATGATAATTTATATAGCTTAATCTGTGAAAATGAAAACTATATAAATGAAAATGTCGATGTAATAAAAAGTGTTTATAAGGTGCTTGAAAGTAAGAGAAAAATAATAGATAAGATTAAATATTTGCAAGAGGGGATGTACATAAGGAATATTGAAAGTATTATTCCTCAGCTAGAAAGATTATGTTATTATTTGGAAAATGCTTTGATTCTTTTAGAAAAATATTGGGTAAGAAAATCGAAAAAATATGTAGAAAAAATGAGAACAGTATTTAAAACTGCTGAGATAACAGACAAAGCAATTTTAGAACAGTTAATGGAAATCTTTAGTGCAGAAGTAAGAAAAGAACTTGATATGGACACTGAGTTGTATGAATGTGATGAAAATGAATTGAAAAATAGTCCAATATGTAGATATATAACTTATGAAATTCAAACAAAGGAAAATTATATAAAAGCTTATTTGCACAGATTTATTATGCAGTCAGATAGTATATATATATTTGGATTAGAGCAAAGTGAATTAGATGCAATAAATGAAAGCAATAAAGTAGGAGTGCAAATTGACAATATGTTAAGTGATGAATATTCTTCTTCGTTACCATATAGAACAGAATTGTATTTATGTAAGGCAACTTTAGTAGAACAACTTGAGCAACAAGAACTAATTAAGGAATTGTATGAGCGTAAATATAATGAAAAACCTAGCGAGAATATGCTCTGTTTATTAATAGAAGAAAAAATATAGAAAGAGACAAAAGTTTCTGTTGGTGTATGTAATTATAATATGTCAAAAATATCAAGTTTTTTTATGGAAAGTGATTTATCCTCAGAGCATATGGCTAATTTATAGTTATCATCTATTGAGGAAGTATAAAAATATGGAGATGAATAATTTTGACCATTTGAATAAAACTCTACAAAAGGTGAATCTTTTTTTGGGGAAAAAGAAAAGGAGTCTAAAGGGACAGTCAAACCAGTACCGGTGTATTTGACATAACTTTCTTTGAGACACCAGAGAGTAAAAAAGAGGTCAACTGGGCAATTAGATTCATTTATTAATTTCTTTTCGCTAGAGGAAAAAAATGATTCACAATGGACATTATCTGTTGCTCGTCAAAAAAATTTATTTCTTGGATGTCAATACCAACAGGGGTGTTACCAATTGCACATAGTGTATATTTTCCAGAGTGAGAAATATTAAAATGAATATTTGAATTTTCAAAAAAAGGCTTGCCGTGTTCACCCAAAGATATCAATGGAATTTCTGTGATACCATATAGTTTGTTGATACCGTATTCTAGAAGCATATCTCCTGCAAGAGAAGCCAAATAATCAGCTTCAAACTTGTATGACTGTAGGAGGAGTTGACGTTCCAAAGGGAGTTTCTTCAAGTAATATGTATGGTTAATTTGTTTTAATTGTGTGCTGTTTAATAAAAAGGCGAGCATTTTTTTCTCCTTCACAGTGAACTTTAATGAGATTATCATAATTTTATATAGAAGTAAATAGATATGGAGAAAAGAACTTTATTATATATAGGAAGGAAAGGGATTATATGTATAAGAAAATAAATGATATATTATATGAAAATTTTGGAGCTTTTAGTAAATACGCATATGATATATTGAGAATTGCAGATGAAAAATGTGTTAATTCTTTACATGAGTTAGTTAAAATATGTGGCTATAGTTACAAATTTGTTAGAAAAATTTTTTACGTATTGGATGATAGGATACAATTGGATAAAGATTGCTTTTCGTTAGATGATTTAAGAGCTTGCATGGAAAAAAAAGAAGAATCTATGGATGATGTTTCAAGAAAGTTAATCGGCGAGATGGATATTATTATAAAACAATTCAATTATAGCGATGCGAATTTAGATCATATTTCAGCTACTGCAGAAACCTGCAGTAAAAGGGCTTTTTATTTATATGAAAATTTTGATGCAGAACGTATTAATATTCTATTCTTAGGAGATCATGATTTGACATCAATTGCATTTGCATTATTGTGTTCAATGAAAAAGAAAAAATGCAATATTTATGTCGCAGACATAGATAATAAGATTCTTTCCTTAATTTCAGAAAAAAGTAAAGAGTTAGGGGTGAAAATAAATTTAGCTAATGCTGATTTTAGATATTCTGTTCCAGTTTCATATTTTGATCATATGGATGTAGTATTTACTGATCCACCGTACACACCTGAAGGAATGGGAGTGTTTTTAGATGCTGGAATACAGTGTTTAAAAAACAATCCGTTTTCTACATTATTAATATGTTATAAAACAGCAGAGATGTCTAACAAATTAGGCGTACTTGTTCAGAAAGAGTTAATGAAAAGAAAATTATATATTAGCAGTATGTACGGAAACTTTAATGTTTATTATCAAGCAGAAGCATTGGGATATAGAAGTGATTTGTATGTATGCAGAGTAACACCGGATTCATTTAAGGCATTAGGAAATCAAAATTATTATTATAATATTTATACGCATGGCACGGATGCGATTGAAAGCATAAAAGATGATAAAGATTATCGAGAAATATTTGAAATACTAGTAAAAAGAGCTGCAAATGACAAGAAAATATACTATATAACCCGTGAAAAGATGGAAAAAGCATTACAAAAGCAAGGAATAATAAATATTAGTATGGATAATTTTATTAGAAATAAATTAAGTGGAAAATCCAATATAATTGATAATAATATGATTGTAGTTGATTGTAGTAAAGATAATTTATGTTATGGATTTAAAACATTGCTATTAATGAATTATAATTCATATTATTGTGTAATACAAAAAAAACAAGAAAATGCTTTTGAAAATAGTAGTGTAAATAATATATTGGGACATTTTTTTGATAGAGAGGTTATTTTGAAAAAATCGTATATCGTATATAAGTATACAAGAAAATGTTTATCTGAAGAAAGGGGAGAGAAAATTCTATATCAGATGTTTTGTAGTATTAGGTCTTCAACAATTAACTCTTTTAAAAAGAATGCTAGTAATATTATGGGAATCACTAAAAATGAAGCAAAAGATATGTATTATCGGATGGAATTAGATTTTGATGAAAAGCTACCTTTATTTTATTTGGGTGATGCAGATCTTAATAAATTATTATCACAAGTGCTTATCATCGAATAGTAGTGTAAAGTTATAAATATATATAAATTGGTTAGGAGATGTTATGAAGTTAGTTAGGTCATTAAACTTAATTGTGACGAGGAGTGAAAATGGAATAATGTTGTGTGTTGATAATGAAACGACTTATCCATATTCAGAAAAATTAAAGCAATTAGTTAAAGAATGTAAAGATGAAAAAGAGTATGAAGAACTAGTTGAAAAATACGGTAAAGATTTTGTATTATCTTGTATTGAAAAAAATATTTTGGTGAATAGTGAGAAAAAATGGATATTACAGGGAATAGAAGTTGTGGAAATTGAAACAAGTACACACTGCAATTGGCGCTGTAAATATTGCCCTGAGTCCTTTGACCCTAAAAAAGTTGATAGCATGCCAATGGAATTATTCGAAGAAATAATTGACAAAGCAGTTCGTGCTGGAACTGTAAAATATGTGACATTTAATTCTTATAATGAGCCAACAATAGACAAGTTGTTTATGGAGCGAGTAAAGTATGTTCAAAATACAAGTTTAAAGATAAGATTACATACAAACGGAACAGGATTAAATGAGGAGAAAATGGATTATCTCAAAGAAGCTGGATGTTTAGAATTTATATGTTTTAATCTTCCAACATTGGATAAAGATGAGTTTATTAATGTTACAAAGTATTACGATTATGAAAAAATAATTAGAAATATTGATTATGCAGTAAAGATTAATTTGCCAGTTATTTTTTCAATACAGGGTACACCTGAGGAGATAAAGAAAAACATTGGAGCAATCAGACAAAGGTATCAACCTTACGTTGAGGATAAAATTGAAGCATGGGGGACAATTGATAGAGCGGGATTATTGGAAAATGAGTATAAACAAAACATTTATTTATCTGGAAGATTGTATTCAGGATGTCATGCTGTAAATTCATGGATGTTTGTTAATGTTAAGGGAGATCTGTTCCTATGTAGTGAAGATTACTATCAGAAAACTAAGTATTCCAATATCAAAAAAGGAGAAATATATGATTTGATAAATTCCGATGATGCAATTGAATTAAGGAAAAAAGTATGCGGTGAATTGGATGCTCCAGAAGATTTTATATGTAGAAAATGTATTACAATGTTGAATAACAAAATGGCTTGTAGGCATTTGTAAATTTCAGAAAAGAATAGATAAAAGAGGGTTATTAAATGAATAAGAAAGAATTAAAAGATGGTTATTATTTGTCAGTATATTTGTGTGTGCATGAAATTGGAAATTTATATCATATATTTCATAATAGACATGATTATAATGTCTCTTTATGGAAAAAAAGTGGCCAAGATATAAAGCTAGTACATTATTGGGAACTTGAACGACAGTCTAGAATTAAGCATAATGAATTACCGTTTTATAGCGTTGACATGGCCCGAAATGCGATAAATAAGCTGTTGGCAACATATAATTTAACAATGGATGATATGAATGAAATTTGGGGGTCTCCTACAATTTCAGAATGTAGGGATTATGAAAATATAGATTCAGGATTTACATACCATGGACTTTGCCATTTGTTTTCTTCTATTATGTTAGATAGTGATATTTTCTACAAAGAAAATGTGTTAGGGTTAGCGGTTGATTTACGAGCTGATTATGAAACAGATGCATATGAGAATGGTCCAGAGTATGTTGGCTGTATTGTTAATAGTGGAAATGTTGAATATTTTAATATAGAATCTCCTGCACAGCTTTGGGCAGTTGCTAAGAGAGTTTTCCATATGGAAGAAGGAACATTAATGGCATTAGCAAATGCAAGCAATGTAGAATTACTTGAAAGTCATGTAGACAGCATTAAAAATGAATTGCTTACATCAGATGTGGGCGAAAAAATGGATATTCTGGAAATACTTTCTCAAGATATTAATAAAGGCGATGAGTATTTCTTATCACATATAAAAAATTATGATGACAGATTCTCTATTGAAGAGAATAAGATAAGTGCTGTTATGAAAGAAGTACAAAAGTTATCAAAAAATATAATGTGTAGGCAAATAGAAAAAATAATAAGTAAATATAAAATAAAACCAGAAGAAACATATCTTGCTATTAGTGGCGGATTTGGATTAAATTGTCCAACTAATTCATATTTAATGAATAAGTACCATTTTAAAGGGTTTATAGGATGTCCATGCATAAATGATTCAGGCCAATCTTTAGGAATTGCATTATATATGTTTTATAGGAACATGGATAGAGTGAATTTTAAATTAAAATATGCATTTTATGGGGACAAATTTGATTTTGATAGTACATATTTGAGAGAGCAGGGATATATAGAGGAGATATCAGAACTAGATATGGATCAGATAGTTGATGATTTAATAGATGGTCCTATTGTATGGTTTGATAGTAGAGCAGAAATTGGTCCAAGAGCATTGGGGCATAGAAGTCTTCTGGGAGATTCAAGAAAAATTGAGATGAAAGATCGATTGAATCAAGTTAAGCAAAGACAATGGTGGAGACCGGTTGCTCCAATAGTTCTTCAGGAATATGTAGATGAATGGTTTGAGAATGCATATGCATCACCTTTTATGCTTCATACATTCCAAATAAGAGAAGATAAGAGAGATAAGGTAAAAGCTATTGCTCACGATGACGGAAGTTCTAGAATTCAAACAGTAAGTAGTGAGAATAAAGAAGAAGAAAGAATGCATAGTATAATTTCGGCCTTTTATAAACGTACAGGTGTACCTATTATTTGTAATACTTCTTTGAATGATAAGGGAGAGCCTATAGTGAATAAACCCGAGGAGGCATTACATTTTGCATTAAAGAAAAATATTAAGGTCGCATATATAAATGGTCAACGAGTATTATTAAAAAATCATAGTAAATATAAAAATGAGGCGGTAGTTGATCCTATCATTAAAGTGAAAGTAGATGACGATAAGAAAAAAGAGTACATGAGAGAAATAAACCCTCATGGTGTATCAAGAGACGTTTTGGCATATGCACATTATGCAGTGATTGATAATGATTATGATATTAAAGATAAACAAGATGCAGATAAACTGAATAGGGTTGTACAAAGAATGTTTAAGATTAATGGAGATTACAGTCCATTTGATTTAGAAAGAAAATGGAAAAATTATTAAATAAAATAATGAATAATTAAAGAAAGGAAGAAAAAAATGAAAGAGAGAATTATTGAGATTATTGTAAGACATTCTGAAATGGAGGGAGTAAAAGAGTATTTACAAAACAATGATGATTTAGAACCTTTAAAAATCAATTCTATTGATTTTATAAAAATGGTAGTGGATTTTGAGACGGAATTTGATGTTTTTTTTGATGATGATGCATTATCATATGCTAATTTCTTGTCATTAGAAGTTCTGTGCAATTATATAAATGGATTAATAGAAAATGAATAATAGGAGAATAGTTGTGGAAAAGCAGTGGAATTTAGGTATTATGGGTAACTCAATTCGCCCATTTATTAAAAACGGAATGGTATATGGATACGATGTGGCAGCAAATGAGTTGATAGATAGTATATTAATGTATAGCAATTCTAATAAAGTAACTTGTTTCTATGAACCGGAACAATATCAGGAAAGTATTTTATTAAGAAAAATCAATAAGGCTAATCGTAATAGGATGGATTGTAAATTGGATATGATTAGTGAATATGATTTATTATTTGGTAATGTTAAAAATGTTGATATTCAAGTATTACATAATGTCGATAACCAATTTGTTCAGTTATGCGGATTGAGAGAAGCACTAGGATTAAACATTCCTATAACGTTTACAATCCATTGTGCCAGTTATCCACAATATTTAGACGAATATTTTTTGCCGATGGTGATATCGCCACTTCGTCCATATGATGTGTTTATATGTACATCAGAAGCGGTACGAGATGCAGTAAGAAAATTACTGAAAAAGGTTGAGAGTTATACGGGAAGAGAGTGTGATTTGAGATTAGAGATAATACCATTGGGAATAAGAACAGACAAGTTTAAACAGGGTAACAAAACAGAATTGAGACAGAAATATGGTATTGATCCTAATGATTTTGTAATCCTTTGGCTTGGTAGATTTGAAATAGAACAAAAAGCTGACTTATATCCGTTGCTTCTTGTATTTAGTAGACTTGTTAAAAAGAATAAAACTAAAAATTTAAAATTAGTATTAGCAGGATATCAACCAACAAACTCAAATTATTTGTCAGTGCTTAAAGAACAAGTTAATACACTTGGAATAATCGATAATGTTATATTTATGGAAAATCATGATGTGATGAATAGAAATGAATTATACGCTTTAAGCGATGTGTTTACATCTCCTATCGACAATATTCAAGAAACATTTGGAATTACTCCAATTGAGGCAATGGCATGTGGAGTACCGCAAGTCGTATCAGATTGGGATGGCTACAAAGATACTGTGGAAGATGGTGTGACTGGCTTCCGTGTTCCTACATATTGGGCTGAATGTGATAAAGATATCAATAAGTTTGGAATGTTACCATACGATGAGGTTTCAAGATGTAATTTATATCATTATCTTATGTCTCAAACAGTAGTGATAGATATAATAAAATATGAAGAGGCATTTCAGAAGCTTATAGATGATGAAGAATTACGTAAAACAATGGGAGAGCAGTCACGAAAACGCGCAGAGCAACATTATGATTGGAAAGTAATAATTGAGCAATATAATAATTTATGGGAAAGACTAATAAAAAAAGCAGAAAATACACCAGTTTCTAATACAAATGAGAGGACACTTTCTCCGGAGTTCTTTAATTGTTTTTCACATTATGCAACAGGTATTTTTGATGGGGATACAAAGTTTGCTACATTATCCTGCAATGATGAGGAAGCAATATGTTATATGGAAAATTACACAGATAGTTATGGTATTTTTGATCAAGAGTTAGCCCAAAATGTTGTTGAATGCTTAAAAAATAAAATTATGAGTATGAATGAAATAAATGATAAGTTTTCAGATGTTCCAAAGGATGTTATTAGGCGAACAGTGATGAGATTATGTAAATACGGGCTAATTAATATAGTAAACATATGAGAGTAACATTATAAAGAAAATATGTACCAGTAAAAGAATATCGGCACATTATTAAACTTGCTTTGGATAAGTAATTATTTAAAACGATATTTTTTGCTAATAGATACTAGTATTAATTTGAAATAATTACGAATAAATTGCCGTTGGAAATATCGAATGGTTAATACAAGAAAAGAGAAAAGGAATAAATTAGTAATATGGTAAAAATATACGATGATATTGAGTTAATTCAATTTCCAAGAAGCAATGAAAAAATAACACCAATGTTGTGCTTTGATGATTGCATTGCGACATTTTGTAACTACATTAATGTGGTTTATGAAAAAGCATATATAAACGCATTGGAATTAGATTTCAATTGGTGTGAACTGAAAGGCATTGGAAAAAGTTACAACTATGGAACTAAGTTGGAAGATAATTTAAAACAATATTGTGGGATAGAGATTAAATCAAGAAAGTGTGATGATAAAGATAAAGTTACGCAGATAGTGGAATGTATTGATAATAACATCTTGGTATGTGTAGAAGTGTTGGGATTTAATTGCCCATGGGATTGGAGATATCAGATTGTTCCGCAGGGAGCACATTACTTTTTTATTAATGGCTATGATGAAAGCAAATGTTGTTTTAATTGTCTAGATCCTTTTTATGATGTGATAAATGGAAGCATAAGTTTTGATGATTTAAAAAACGGAATGCAGAGTTATGATATATTTCAAATTATAGAATTTGAAGAAAAGAATCAAGATATAAAAGAATTGTTAAATGCTATTAGTTCCTTTTTTGATAGTGACCAATTCGATAAGTATTATATCTTTTCACAAAAATTTAAAACTTTTGATTTAAACAAAGAGATTGAAAATTATAATTCTGAAATGGAACTAAATGTTGATGAAGTAGAAAATGATATACCGTTAAATTATGTATTTAAAGATATAATTCACAATCGTTTGAGATTTGGAGAATATCTTAGGAGAATTGCAGAAAGAAATGAAAAATATAGTGCGAGTTTGATAGAATTTGCAAATAAGTATATTTCATTTTCTCAAAAATGGGAATCTACAAGATTGATGCTTATTAAATTTCTAATTGTCAATAGATTAGACAGAATTACAGGGAATTTGGCAGAAAAGTTAGAATTAATTATTACTGAGGAAAAAGATACTTTAAATGATTTATTAAGTATGCTTAAGGGACAGTACGAGGAAAATAATAAATTAGAAATATCGAAATTGAATGAAGATTTAGAGTATAAATTTATTGATATTAGTGCTTTTTTTAACAATGAGGGTATTGCTAGTGAAAATAATGATAATTCAGCAGATTTAAATGATAAAGGAGAATACATATTATGTGATTATTTTCCTGTAAACCAAATTATTAATTCTAAGAATTTTGTTTTTAAAATTACAGAGAAGAAAAAAGGAAGAAATGATAATGTTCAGTGTAACAGACAAAAGATAATCGTTGATAAAGATTATTATGATGGAATCCAAATTCTTGGCTGTTCAGAGTGGGGAAATTATACAGAAGAATTAACTGTAGTATTTGAGGATGAAAGCATTGAGAAAGTAATGATTACTTTAAATGATTGGATTCCTAATTATCTCCAAAGTGCAGATACAAATGTACTTATTGAGTCAAAAAAATGCGTGAAAGATGTTGATATTACTGAAGAACATTGTAATATTTATGGAGTAATGTGTGGAATTAAAGGAAGAAAGATAATAACATGTATTATATTGCCAGAATGTATTTCAATGCACATTTTTGCGTTGACAATGTTGAAAAATAAGAAAGAAGAAAATTAAGAAAATAGAGTCAAGAGGAGATGTTACCAAATGAAAAAAGTAAAATCTAAGAAATTATTTATAGGTGATATTATACAATCAGATTGCAATAAAAAAAATTTTTCAACATTTTTTTATTCAATAATAACGGTAATGTTACATAAGTATTATAGACAAAAAGAAATAGTATTGTATATTGCAGAAGACAATACCGAAATAGAGACAATAAGGGAAGTGACAGTTGAAGTTGACAATTCATTGGATTTTAGATCACTATATAATGAAGTGAGTCTAAATTATAAAATGAATAAGAAAGAAGAGCATGATTCTTTGTTTTCAGAAAGAACCATGTGTTTTTTGGGTTCTAATGGTTTGTATACGGAAAAACAGATTACAAAAATAATGGATGAATATGATATCGAGTGTGGAATACATATAAATAAAGTGTCGAATAATGTCATACTTGAATTATATTATAATTTGGAAAATATCGTTACCTATAAAAATGATTATGTCTTGGATCATATTGAGCATATTTTTAGACAATGTATCAATAATGAAGAAATATTGCTTAGCGAAATTAATATAATTACTCCAAAGGAACAGGATATAATAATAAATCAATTTAATGATACTAGTCTAGATTACAATAAAAATTTATTTATAGATGGCATATTGAAAAATGTAGTAGCAAAGTATGAAAATAAAACAGCGGTGATTTTTGAAGGAGAACATATTAAATATAGAGAATTACTAAATCAAGCTAATCAAATTTCTAAAACATTAAAAAGATATGGTGTGGGAAAAAATGATTTTGTCGGTTTGATTTTTGAACGTGGTCTTAGCATGATAACAGGTATTTTTGGGGTTATTTTAGCTGGTGCTGCTTATGTTCCAATAGATCCTACATATCCAGATGAAAGAATAGAGTATATATTGAATGATTGTAATCCACGTGTGATATTAACCAATTTTGACTTTAAGGTAAGTAATAGAACGTTAATAAATATTAATGAAATAGATTATAAAGAAGGTTGTGAAATTGTAAAGGATACATCAATAAGTGCATCTGATTTAGCATATTGCATATACACATCGGGAACATCTGGCAATCCTAAGGGAGTGTTAGTTGAACATGGAAACCTTATTAACATGATTAAGGCATGTAATATTTTGTATGAATTAACATGCGAAGATACAGTTATGCAAGTGGCAAATTATATATTTGATCAGTCTGTGTGTGATATTTTTAATACTTTATCAGTTGGAGCAACTTTATGTATAGCCTCATTTAACACAATTTGTACGCCTAATAAACTGGCAGAATATAGTAATAATAATAATGTTACAATTTTGGCAATGACTCCTTCGTTGGTTGCACAATTAGATGAAAATCAATTTAAGAGCGTAAGGTTATTAGATTGTGGTGGGGAAGCTGCTAACGTAGATGTACTAAAAAGGTGGAGAAAAAAGTGTAAAGTTTTAAATACTTATGGACCAACAGAAACAACTGTAAATGCAAGTGGATATTACTATGAAGGTGATGAAAGAAAAAATATTCCTATAGGTAAACCGTTGGGTAATCTATGTATTTATATTATACAAAATAATAGTCTGTGTGGTATAGGAGTTCCAGGAGAACTTTGCATTACAGGAGATAGTGTAGCTAGAGGATATTTAAATTTGCCAGATCTCACACAGGAAAAATTTATAGATAATCCATTGGGTAAGGGGAAAATGTATCGCACGGGAGATATGGCTAGATGGCTTGACGATGGTAATATTGAATATTTGGGAAGAATAGATAAACAAGTAAAAATACGTGGGTTTAGAATTGAGCTAGGCGATATAGAAAGTGCAATTAGAAAACTAAAAAATATACAAAACTGTGCAGTGATTGCAAAAGAGCATAATGGAGAACAAAGAATATTTGCTTATTTAGTAAGTGATAAAAAAATTAATAATCAGGAAATAAGAAATGACTTAAAAGAAGTAATACCATCTTATATGATTCCATCCTACATAATGCAAATAAAAGAAATACCTGTAACACTTAGTGGAAAATTAAATGAAAAATTATTGCCAGATATTGGTCAGACTTCTAACAACAATTATATTGCTCCTAGAAATGATATGGAAGTTGAGATTAATAACTATTATAAAGAGGTTCTTGGCATTAAAAACATTGGAATAAAGGACGATTTCTTTAATTGTGGAGGAGACTCTATTAAAGCCATTCAAATATTAAATAGAATTGGAAAGCGATTTGAATGTAATATTAGCATTGCAGATTTTTTTAAAGCAAGAACAGTTGAAAAGGTTTGTGAATTAATAATTAACACTAAAAATAGTGTGTTAGATCATATTCCAATTGCGGATGAAAGAAAAAAATATGAAATGTCATCTGTGCAAAAAAGACTTTTTTTAATTTGGAGAATGAACAAAGAAAGTCTTGCTTATAATTTACCGGATCTAATTTATTTTAAAGGAAATATAGACTTAGAAAAATTGAATTATGCATTTAAGTCGATGTTTGATAGATATAAAATTCTAAGAACAGCATTTGTTTTAGATGAAAAAGGAAATATGATTCAACATGTTTTAAAGTCAGTTGAAGCAAATATTGAATATGAAGAAAATGATAGTGATGAGAGTGCGCTGGCAAGTCAATTTATAAAGCCGTTTGATTTGGAAAAACCTCCTCTTATAAGAATAAAACTTATAAAAAGAAAAGACGGGTACATGATGTTAATAGATAAACATCATATTATAAGTGACGGAATAAGTGATGAAATCTTTATTAAGGAACTTATTAAATTTTATAATGGCGAGAAACTAGATGAACTCAGAGTGCAGTATTGCGATTACAGTGAATGGTTTAAAGAAAGAGATTTGTCAAACCAAAAGAATTATTGGTTATCGGTTTTAGACGGAGAAATTCCAGTGCTAAATATGCCGGAAGATTATAAAAGAACAACGAAACAGAGTGTAATAGGAAGCTATGAAACAATTGAATTTCCGGCAGATATTATGCAAGATTTAGCAGATTTTGCAAATAAAAATAATGTTACTGAATATATGGTATTTCTATCTGCTATTTTTGTTCTTTTAGAAAAATATAGCAGACAGGACGATATTATTATAGGCATTCCAATCGGAAATAGAATGCATATCGACACCGAAGATATGTTAGGAATGTTTGTAAACACTGCTTTAATACGAGCAAATCCAAAAAAGGAGAAAAAATTCATCGACTTTGTTCTAGAGATAAAAGAACAATGTCTGAATGCATACAATAATCAAGAATATCCGCTAGAGGAATTGGCAAGAGAAATAAATGTTGAAAGAACTGCAGGTCGAAATCTATTCTTTGATGTTATGTTTGCTATGCAAAATTATGATAGAGACGAACTTGCATTTAATGATGCTCAAGCATGGTACGGAAAAATTCCAGATAGAAAATCTGCAATGTTCGATTTGACGTTTAATGGTATAAATTTGGAGTCAGGTTTCGAGATGAACTTAGAATATTCAACAGATTTATATAAGAAAGAGAGTGCTAAGAATATTTTAAGACATCTTAAAGAAATTGTTTGTGAAATTGTAAAAGAACCGGAAAAAACCATTGGTTCTATTAATATAATTTCAGAAGAAGAAAAGAAAGTAATAATAGAAAAGTTCAATCAAACAGAGTGTTACTTTGAAAATGATATTACTATTTCTAAGTGCTTTGAAAAACAGGTTGAGCTATATGCGGATAATATAGCAGTTGTAGATGCAGATAAAAAATTAACATTTAGTGAACTTAACAAAGAAGCGAATAGATTAGCTCGCAAATTACGTGATTTAGAAATAGGCAAAGGTGACTTTGTGGCAATGTTGGCAACGAGAAGTTGTGAAATGATTGTAGGGATACTTGCAGTGTTGAAGGCTGGAGGTGTATTTGTTCCAATTGATCCTGCGTATCCGGATGAACGTATCAAATATATTTTAGAAGATATTAATCCTCGTGCAATACTTGTTTATCATGCTGAGGTTGAAACAAAGATACCGATAATAAATTTGGCCGATAGAAGCAATTATGAATATGAAAGTGAAAATCTTGTTGAAGTAAATAGAGCTGATGACTTGGCTTATTGTATATATACATCAGGGACAACTGGAAAACCAAAGGGGGTTTTGGTAGAACATACGGGAGTATTGAATTTAAAGCAATATTTTATTAATCAACATAAACTATCAGCAAATGATAGAGTATTAAAATTTGCAAATTATATTTTTGATGCTACTATATCAGAATTATGCATGAGTTTGTTGGTAGGAGCATCTTTGTATATTGTTTCTGAGGAAATAATTGGTGATAGTTTTTTGTTTCAAAAGTATATAGTAGATAATCACATTTCAATAGCTATAATTCCCCCTGTATATTTGGCACAGATTGAACTCAAAGGCCTTAGAACAGTGATTTCTGCAGGATCAGAAGTTACTCCAGATTTAGTGAAAAAATGCATGGGTATTCCTGGATTTTCTAATGACTATGGACCAACTGAGATAACAGTATGTGCTACATATTGGAAACACTCTGTGAATGAAGAAATTCCGGACAGAGTACCTATAGGCAAACCAATTAATAATAAAAAAGTTTATATTATGCAGGATGACAATCTGGTAGGAATTGGAATCCCAGGTGAATTATGTGTTGGTGGTGTAGGAGTTGCACGCGGATATCATAAAATGCCAGATTTAACAAAAGAAAAGTTTGTGAACAATCCTTTTGATGAAGGAAAGATGTATCGAACAGGTGATTTGGCAAGATGGTTACCAGATGGAAATATTGAATATCTTGGTCGAATTGATAGTCAGATAAAAATACGTGGTTTCAGAGTAGAACTTAGTGAAATTGAGAGTGTATTAAGAGAAATAGATGAAATTGAAGATTGTGCAGTTATCGTAAAAGAAAAAAATACACTTGATAAAACAATATGTGCGTATTATATAAGTGAGAATGATTTCGATGTTCAAAAACTTAGAGATGAATTGGGACGAAAAATACCTGAATATATGATTCCAAGCTTTTTTATGAGGATAGAGGAGATACCTGTAACTAGAAATGGTAAATTGGATAAAGCATCATTACCAGAAATAAGTTCAGATGTTGCAGACGATAAACTTGAACCTCAAAACGAAGTTGAAAAAGCATTATATGAAATTTTTAAAGAAATATTAGGTGTAGATAACATAAGTACAGATGATAGTTTTTTTGCTTTGGGTGGGGATTCTATTAAAGCAATTAGAATTGTATCTAAAATGAGGGAAAAAGGATACTCATTGCAGATAAAAGATGTTATTAATAAAGCGACAATAATAAAAATTGCTAAAGTGGTTAAAAAGCTAGAAAATATTACAGACGAAAGAAAAGATATTGTTGGACATGTGTTGGATACACCTATTATCAAGCAATTTAAGGAATGGAATTTTAAGAATCCACATCATTTTAATCAAGATTTAATCTTCGAAGTGAAAACTCAAGATAAGAAGGTTGTAGCAAAGATATTGGGTGAAATGGTGAAACACCATGATATGTTACGTGGAGTAATGAAAAATGGAGAACTTACAATACTTGAAAGTGATAAAATGGTAAATTATCTTGATGAAGTTGTCATAGATGAGAACAAGAAAAATCTTGCAGCAGAGATTGAAAAGAAATGTACGGAAATCCAGAATAGTTTTGATTTGGAGAAAGGACCTCTTTTTAAAGCAGTCTTGTTTATAACATCAAAGAATAATTACCTTTATTTGTGTTGCCATCACTTAGTGGTTGATAATGTGTCATGGAGGATAATCCTTAGTGATTACCAGATGATTTTTGAACAAGTAATGAATAATGAAGATATTATATTGCCTAAAAAGACTACTTCTTTTAGGGAATGGTCAAAAGCACTTAGTGAGTATTGTGCATCAGAGCAATTTCAAATTGAAAGAAACTATTGGGAAGAGTTTCCTGTGGATACGGTATGTGCTTTAAAAAAAGGAGAAACAAGTGAAGGAGGAAATTTAAAGGAAATCAAAATAGAACTTGAGGAGAGTGATACAAAGGCTATACTTACAAAAGCTGTTAAAGCTTATCATACAGAAATAAATGATTTATTATTAGCTTCATTAGGTATGTCTATTTATAAGGTATCAGGAAGGAAGAAAAATGTTATTTTCCTTGAGGGACATGGAAGAGAAAAAATACATAAGGAAATAAATATTGATAGAACAGTTGGATGGTTTACAATAGTTTATCCAGTAATTCTCAACTGTGATGATGATATTGAGAAGAATATTATTAGTACAAAAGAAATGCTTCGTATGATACCAAATCATGGTTTGGGATATGGATTATGTAAAGACAGTATTAATGAAATAGAGCAAAATATTACATTTAACTATTTAGGTGAAATTGATAATGAAAATAGAGAAATGTTTAAAAATGCAGACTTCTACACTGGTAAATGTATGGCCGATGAGGATGAAACAGAGAATATTGAGATTAATGGTTATGTAAAACAAGGTAGAATGGTGTTTGAAATAACATATAAAGACAATAGATATGATAATAATGTTATGGAAAAGTGGTCTCAAATAATTAAGGATACACTAATTGATATAAGTAATTTCTGTATACAACAGAAGACGACTAAAAAAACTCCATCTGATTACGTCTTTAAGGGATTAAGCTGGGAGAGTTTAAACAAAATAAATGACATAGCAGAGAATAAAAAGCTTGAGATTGAAAATATTCTTCCACCAACGCCACTGCAGCAAGGAATGTGGTTTAATAGTATTACATCAAAAGATAAAACAACTTACATAATTCAAAATGTATTTAAATTAAAAGGTGATGTTAATGAGGATATTTTAGAAAAAAGTCTATATCTTTTGATGTTGCGTTATGACGTTTTGAGATCATCGATTGTAAATAATGAAGCTACACAGCCAATAATTGTAATTTGGAAAGAAAGAAAAATAGAAATATCATTTGCTAATGTAGAAAATGAAGATGAAGTACTCAATTTGGCAAAAATGGATTTAGAAAGAGGATTCAATTTAGAAGAGGATTCTTTACTTCGTATACAAATATTAAAAAAAGATTTTCACAATTACTATATGGTATGGACTGTACATCATATTATTGTTGATGGATGGTCATTGCCTATTTTATTGGGGAAATTTGCACACTTTTATAATGAAGTGTCGCAGGGAATAAAAATGGAACAATTAAAATCTAATGTAGCTTTAGAAAGCAGGAGGAGTGCAGAATTTAAAGATTATATTGAATGGAGACTAGAGAAAAATACAAAAATAGGGCTTGATTATTGGAAGGGATTGTTAAAAGACTATGATAGCGATGCAAAATTTGTTCAAGAAAATAATACTGCATCAAATTCAAATGAAAATAGAACGGTTGAACAGAAAATAATAGTGCCTGAAGAATTAAGAGAGGATTTAACAAAAGTTTCAAATAAAGTTCAAGTTACTCTTAACAGCATAGTCGAAGCAGCGTTTGGGGTATTATTACAAAAATCATGTTGTCTCAGTGATGTAGTATTTGGCAAAGTTGTGTCAGGAAGAAATGCAGATATAGAGGGAATCAATGATATGGCAGGGCTTTGTATTAATACTATACCAGTGAGAGTAAGTTGTGATGTGAATACAACAGTGAGAGATTTGTTAGGTTCTGTTCAAAAACAATCATTAGATAGTAGTGAGTACGATTACTGTGCTTTGTCAGAGATTCAAAAACAATCAAAAAATGGAGCAAATTTGGTTCATACTGTGGTTGCTTTTGAGAATTATTATGTTTCAAAAGATAATATGGAGATGATAATGCAAGATGTTGATATTGAACTAATAAGTTCAAGAGATCAAAATGAGTTTTCACTAAGTTTCTTTACTCTTTTGGAAGCTGATGGGAAAATGGCATTTGAAATTATCTATAATTCAGAGAAATATTCAAAGGAATATGTTGATAAAATTTTAAGTCAAATGTTATACATTCTAGAGAAGTTTGTTGAAAACATAGATATAAAAATTATTAATTTGCAAAAACTTGTACAAATTGGGAAGGAAAGTGCACTTAATAATATTTCGAAAGAGATATCAAATAATAAACCTATAAAAATAACAAGAAGAAAAAGGTAGGAAGTAAATAATTATGAAATATGTAGCATCATATCATCAAGAAAAAGTATGGTTTATAGATAAGTTCGAAAGAGGAACGTTATATGAGGGGGGACCTGTGTATCATAATATACCACTCATCCTTTATACAGAAACCATATTGGAGGAGGCGTGTATAAAGAATGCCTTCAATAAATTATGTAATACTTACGAAGTGTTACGAACAAGAATATTAGAAGAAAACGGAATTATATACCAATTAATTAGCGAAGAAGTTGATAGCAATATTGAAGTTATTAATTGGTCAGAGCTGACAGATAAACAGACTATAACAAATAAAATGTTAGCCATCGCAGAAGGTGCATTTACTAATGGTTTGGAGGATACGCTAGTAAAGGCATATTATGTTAAATCTGGTGGTGGCAGCTATTATATGATGGTTTTTAATTATCTAATATGTGATAATAGTTCGGTCAAAATATTTAGGGATGAGTTTGTTAATATTTATAAAAAGATAATCAATGAAATAGAAATTGAAGATACAAAAGAAAGCGAAGATGACGAAATTCAGTATCTGGATTTTACTTATTGGCAAAAACAACTTCAGAAAGATGTTATTGACAGTCAACTTTTATATTGGAAGATGAAAACAGGAAAATATTTGCAACCGTTGGAGTTACCAATTGATAAAAGGAGAGAGTTGGTACACATTTTTGAATCTGATGAAGTGGAAAAGGAATTATCTATCCAAGTTTCTCAAAAAGTTAAAAAATTTGCTAATGAACATCAAATAGAAGAAAAATTTTTATTTTTAGCATGTTTTAAAATTGTATTATCAAAACTTTCAGGATTAAGAGAAATTAATATTGGAAGTTGGATAGATATTAGAGAAGATTGTGATTTGAAAAATGTAGCTGGACCTATAGATAATATTGTTTTATTAAAAGATATTGTTGAAGAAGATGATAATTTTATACAAGTTTTAGGTAAAATTGTAGAGACTTATCAAGAAGCAAAAGAAAATGCTTTAATTCCTTTTGATAAATTAGTTACTGAATTAAAACCGGCAATTGATATGAGCAGAACAGCTTTGTTTGATGTGATGTTTAATTATGAAGAGGACAATTTTGACGATGATGTTTTTAGTATGATTGATTTAAACAGAGGATTTGGTAAATTCGATTATCACTTAAAAATAACTAAGAATCAAGATAAGTATGTATTAAGACTTGTTTATAATTCTTTATATTATAATAAAAATACAGCTAATAATCTGTTGGATTCTTTTATCAGAGCCATAGAACGCTTTATGGATTATCCAGAAAAGAAGAATTGTGAAATATCTGTTTTGTCTGAACAAGATAAAGAAACAATTATCAATGTATGGAATAACAATGATTATAAAAAAGCAGATATTAATATTGTGCAATTGTTTAAAAAGCAGTGTTTATATAATAGTAAAAAAATAGCTGTTAAAGATGGAAATGTTGGGTACACATATCATGATTTGGACGTAGCATCGAGTAAGTTTGCGGTACACTTGGTTAATAAAGGTGTAAAGCCAAAAGAATTTGTCGCAATATTTATGGAGAAAAATATATCATGTATTATTGCTATACTTGGTGTGCTAAAAGCGGGTGCAGCGTATTTACCAATAGATCCTTCAATTCCAAAAGAGAGACAGAGATATATTTTAAATGATAGTACGGTAAGATATGTAGTAGTAAATGAAGGTTCAGAATTTGAGATGAACTCTATTGACAATATTTTTTTAAATGATTCAGAAACCATAGATAATATAGATATTATTGATGGTATAGTTATTAGTTCGTCCAATCCAGCGTATATGATTTATACATCAGGAACTACAGGTGAACCAAAAGGTATGATAATTGAACACGCAAACTTAACTAGCCTTATTGAAAATAATAAAGAATTATTAGGTTTGAATGATAGTGATGTGTGGACTATGTTTCATTCGTATGGTTTTGATTTTTCTGTTTGGGAGTTATTTGGATGTTTATTAACAGGAGCTACTTTAATTCTTGTTTCGAAGAACGTAGCTAGGGATACTACGGATTTTTATAACTTGCTTAAACGTGAGAAGGTTACTATATTAAATCAAACTCCGTTAGCATTCTATGTGCTTGATATAGAAGATGATAAACATGAGGATAAAGAGCTTAGTATACGAAAAGTGATTTTTGGCGGTGAAGAGCTTGAATTTGATAAATTAAAAAATTGGCATAATAAATATAAAGATGTTGAATTATTTAATATGTACGGAATTACAGAAACTACGATACATGTTACTTTAAAGAAAATAGAACAAAGAGATATCGATAATGGTATAAGTAATATTGGTAATCCATTGAATGGTTATACAGTATACCTTGTTGACAAATTTATGAATCTTCTTCCAGTGGGCGTGCCAGGAGAGATTATAGTTGGTGGTACCGGACTAGGTACGGGGTATTGGAATAGAAATACCCAGACAGAAGAAAAAATCACAACAAATCCTTTTGGAAAAGGAAGAATTTATCATTCAGGAGACTTAGCACGATGGTTACCGAATGGAGAGATAGAATATCTTGGACGAATTGATGAACAGGTTAAGATACGTGGATATAGAATCGAGACTGGAGAGATTAGTAGCCGAATTAAACAGGTAGATGGGGTACAAGATTGTGTGGTGATTGCAAAGAAAGATCCATCACATGACACAGTGTTGTGTGCATATTTTACTAGTAAAAATGATATTGACATATCTAAAGTAAAGGACGAAATACGTAATTATTTGCCAGATTATATGATTCCGCCATATATGATGCAGATAGAAAGTATTCCAGTTACTAAAAATGGTAAACTCGATAAAGCTATGCTTCCAGAAATCTCATTAAATGTTGAGAAAGACTATGTGAAAGCAGAAAATGAAAAGCAGGAAATATTGTGCAAGTTGTTTAAAGAAGTTACTGGAGTAGAAAAAGTAGGTATAACAAATAGTTTTTTCGAACTTGGAGGAGACTCTATTAAAGCAATAAGAGTTGTATCTAGACTTAGAGAAGAGGGATATAATTGTAGTGTCAAAGATGTAATGACATACAAAACAGCAAAAGCGTTATCTGAGATTATTACGTCAGAGAATACAATGGTATTGTCGAATGAGATGATAACAGGCGAAGTTATATTTACCCCTATAATGAAAGAAGTGTATGAATTAAATAATGGAAGAATTGAAAAAATAATATGGAGTAATGTATTAAGTGCAAAATCAATAGAGAAAAAAATATTAATAGATGCTTTAGATGAGATTTTCAGACATCATGATATGTTGCGTGCAATATATCATGATGGACAGATTGTCATTAGAAAAGATGATGAGAGTGATTTATATCAATTTAGCGATTGCGTTATTAATGAAGAAGACGGAAAAGATATTAAGGAAAGAATTAAAGATATTTACAATGATGTAATAAGCTCATTTGATTTAAATGGAGTTTTATTAAAAATTAAATTGGTGAAAACAATAGAGTGTGATTATTTAATTGTGGCAGTACATCATTTATTAATGGATCAAGTTTCATGGTCAATACTAATGGAGGATTTAGAAAAAACATATGATTCTCTGATGGAAGGTAAAAAAATTGAACTACCAACCAAGACAACATCATTTAAGAGGTGGTCAGAGAAATTGTTGGAGTATGCCAAAAGTGAACAAATACAAGAACAGAAAAAATACTGGGAAAATATTGATTACATAGTATCTCAAAATGACAGAATAGTTAGCGGTAAACACAATTTTTATAGATATACATTAAATAATAATATAAATGAATTATCGGAAATGATAAAAAGTAAGATAAACACAACTCTATCTACAGTATTTTTGGCAGCATTAATAAGAAGCCTTAGCAATATAATGAGTGCAAATGAGTTTTCGGTAATGGTTGAAAAACATGGTAGAGAACATATTAGTTCAGATATTATTATTGATAGAACAATTGGGTGGTTTACTTACAAAATACCAATTATTTTGAAAGTATGCGATGATATTATGAAAAATATAGTTAATACAAAAGAAAAAATGTTATCAATTCCAGATGAAGGTATTGGATATGGTCTGTTAAAATATAGTAATCAACTGAGTGATAATTATGGGCATACAGATATTTTATATAATTATCTTGGAGAAAATGAATTATATCAGGATAATAAAATATTTAGGGAAACTGATATTCAGTCGTATAGTTCTCGTATAGAATCTTATGATAGTGGAAGTTACCTTACTTTTAATATTTTGATAAATCATGGAAAAGTATCATTTGATATTGAGTATGACACTGGCATATATAATCAGCATGATATTCAACAATTATGCTCAAATATTGAGAATGAATTGTCTGTTATTGGTGATTTATGTAGGGATAATGATAGTAGAATTCTAACGGCATCAGATTTTGAATTGCAGGGAATTGATATTGATGATTTTGATAGTTTGATTAACGAAATACTGTCAGATGAGGAATAGATTTATTGTAAATAAGAAAGGCTATATTTATGGATAATAAAAAGATAGAGGATATATATAAACTTACTCCATTGCAGAAAGGTATGTTATATCATCAGTTGAGAGATAATGATGGGAGTTATTTTATACAACATGTTTTTAGGTGCAAAAATCAAGTAGATGTAGTGAAGTTAAGTCAATGTCTAAGTTTATTAGCTCAAAAGCATGAAATATTAAAAACGAAGTTTGTATATGAAAATGTAAAAGAACCTGTTCAAGTAATTTTGAAAGATAGGGTACCAGAATTAAAGTGTATAGATGTATCAGATGTTGAGGATAAAGAAATAAAAATTCAACAAATTAAAGAGCAAGATAGGAACAGAGGATTTGATTTGTCTAAAGATCCTCTCATGAGGGTAACATTGATTTCAGGATTAGAAAATGATATGAGGATGATTATCAGTATACATCATATCATTGTAGATGGCTGGAGTCTTAGTATCATCTTTAATGACCTAGATAGTTTTTACAAAATGCTAGAGCATATGCCTATGCAGCAGATTAGTAAAGAAATACAATTGAATAAAAGAATTAATAGTAATGGCTCTTTTGGAGATTATGTTCGTATGTTGCAAAAAATAAATATGGACGAGGGGACTCAGTATTTCACAGATTTACTTGAAGGTTATGATAACAACAGTTATATTGAGCCATATAATGCAAAGAAAACAGAAGAGTTTACTGTGAAAAAGAAAGTAAGAGAGCTTTCTGTAGAACTTACGAATAGTATTTCTGATTTTTGTAATAACAATGGTATAACAATTAATACTTGTGTAGAAACAGTATTAGGAATAATTTTACAGGATTATACACGATCTAAAGATGTTGTATTTGGAAAAGTTGTTTCAGGAAGAAATATTAGAATACCTAATATTGAACAGATGACAGGAATGTTTATTAATACATTGCCACAAAGAGTAAATTGTACACAGGAAATGAGTGTACTAGAAGTACTCAGTAATGTGTCTCAGCAATCAATTAAGGCAATGAATTATGAATATGTAAATTTAGCAGAAGTGCAAAGAAAAAGTGGAATCGGTAATGGTTTAGTTAGAATTTTATTGACTTTTGAGAATTACGCTCAGTTAGAGGAAAAAAATGATTATTTTTTTGAGGAAGAAGATAATCTTGAGTTCACTAATTATGATTTGAGTGTAATAGCATATGTCGAGAAGCAGTTGTCATTATGTTTTATTTATAAAGATAATATATATGAGGAAGAACAGATTGATAATGTTCTTAAATTGTTTGAAGTTATTATATCTCAAATAGTTCAAATGCCAAACATAAAAGTGTCACAACTAGAGAAAACAACACCAGAAGAACAGTCACTTATATTGGATAAGTTCAATGATACTTACCTTGAGTATGATGCTAATATGACAATGGCTGATCTATTTGAACAGCAAGTGGAGTTGACACCAGACAAAATAGCGCTTGTATTTGAAAATGAGGAATTGACATATAAAGAATTGAATGAGCGAGCTAATCAGGTTGCTTGGAGACTTAGAAAAATGGATGTCGGAGCAGATGATTTTGTAGCAATAGTAGCTAAGCGAAGTGTTCAAATGATAGTGGGAATATATGGAGTTCTTAAAGCCGGCGGTGCATATATTCCGATTGATCCAACAAATCCAATAGAACGTATAGAATATATGTTAAATGATAGCAAGCCTAAGGTAGTGGTTACATATGGTTGCGACGAAGACTATCTCGATGGATATAATGTTCTCAATCTTACAGATAACAGTTTGTTACAAGAAAAAGTAAATAACCCAGATAGAAATAATATGTCAAAAAATTTAGCGTATTGTATTTATACTTCAGGAACAACTGGAAAACCTAAAGGGGTTATGGTTGAACATTATGGTATTGCAAATTACAGACAGTATTTCCGTAATATCCAAAATGTTGGGCCCTCTGATAATGTCCTTCAATTTGCGACATATTCATTTGATACTAGTATAGCAGAGATGTCTATGGCATTGCTTACAGGAGCAACGTTACATGTTGTTTCAAGGGATATTATTGATGATGTTGAAGAACTTTCAAATTATATAGAAAAGAAATGTATTACAATAGCTTATTTACCACCTATTTATTTAAATAAAATAAATATTAAGGGGTTAAGAACAATTATTACTGCTGGTTCAGAGGCATCAAGGGATTTAGTATTAAAAAATCAGCATATAGATGTGTATACTAATGAATATGGTCCAACAGAAGCAACAGTGTGTACAACTTGTTGGAAACATAATAAAAATGAAGTTGTTCCCGAAAAAATACCTATAGGAAAACCATTATACAATAAAAAAGTCTATATATTACAAGATGATAAATTATGTGGAATAGGTATTCCAGGAGAATTGTGCATTGCAGGAGATGGACTGGCAAGGGGATATTTAAACAATGAAGAATTAACTAATGAGAAATTTGTGAAAAACCCTTTTGGAACTGGAAGAATGTATTATTCTGGCGACGTTGCAAAGTGGCTTCCAGATGGAAACATTATGTATTTGGGAAGATGTGATGAGCAGATAAAAATAAGAGGTTTTAGGATTGAATTATTAGAAATAGAACATTCATTACAACAAATAGAGGGTGTAAAAGCATGTGCAGTTGTAGCTAGACCTGATAATAATGGAGAAAAAGCAATATTTGCATACTTTGTTTCGGATCAAAAAATTCCAACAAAAAATATTAGAAAAGAACTTGGAGCATCATTACCAAGTTATATGATACCGTCATACATAATGCAGATAGATGAGATTCCTGTAACATTCAATGGGAAACTTGATAAAAGAGCATTAAAAAAATTTGAAATAGTTTCTGACAAGGAATATATAGCACCAGTTACAGATATGGAAAAGAAATTGTGTCAAATTTTCGATGAGGTATTAGGTAGAAAAAATACAGGAGTAAATGAGAATTTTTTTGAATTAGGAGGCCATTCTATATCAGCATTATTATTGTTAAGCCGTATAAGGATGGAGACAAAGAAAAGAATAGCAATGAAGGACATATTCTCCCATTCAACGGTTGAAGAACTTAGTAAATTACTAAGTGAAGATAATAATAATGACTACAATAGAAAAATGGAACATGCGAGCACAAAGAGTTATTATGAAATGTCTTCCGCACAGAAAAGAATGTACTTTTTATGGGAAAAAGATAAAGAAAGCATTTCTTATAATGTGCCACAAATTTATAAGATAGTGGGAAATATTGACGTTGAAAAAATAAGAAATGTATATAATACATTAGTAAAGCGTCATGAGATATTAAGAACAAGATTCTTTATGAGCGATAGCGGAGAGCCAGTGCAGCAAATATGCAATGATGTTGAACCGGAGTTTAAATATATTATTGATGAAGACAGTTCAGAAGATGATATAATTTCAAGTTTTATAAGACCATATGATTTGTCAAAACCGTCATTAATTCGCTTACAAATTGTAAAAAGAAGCGGTGAATATTTGTTTATGATTGATATGCATCATATAGTATGTGATGCTACTAGTTACGAAATATTTACAGGGGAATTTAGTGATTTATACAATAATAAAGAACTTAAAGATGTTGACTATCAGTACAAAGATTATAGTGAATGGGTGAAAGAAAGAGATTTTTCTGAGCAGAGGAAATACTGGTTAAATCAATTTCAAGATAATATTCCGGTGATTAATTTACCGATTAGTGGGAAAAGGGATAATAGCCAAAGAGATAGAGGAAAGACAATAAATAGGCACCTTTCTGGTAATATTACGGAAAAATTAAAAAAAATAGCCAAAGAATATTCTGTTACAGATAATATGTTATTTGTTGCAGCAACAATGATTTTGTTACATTTTTATGGCAACCAAAGTGATATAGTTCTTGGTATTCCAATCAGTGGAAGAACACTACAGGAAACAGAAAATATATTAGGGATGTTTGTTAACACTTTGGCATTAAAGAGCAAAGTTGATGAAACAATTAATTTCGGTGATTATTTAGAACAGATAAAAAATATGTGTATTAAAGCATATGAGAATCAAGAATATCCGTTTGATGAATTAATTGCAGATTTGAAGTTGGGTGGTGATATGCAGACAAACCCACTATTTAATGTAATGTTGACTTTCCATCAAAGTGAAAAAGATAATTTGAGATTTGCAGATAGTAAAATTGAACAACTTGACGGAAATAACAATATTGTAAAGTTTGATTTAACATTTCATATTGCTTATATGAGTGAAGGCGGAGAGATAGGAGTAGAATATAGGGAAGATCTGTTTGATAATAGTACGATACATAGAATTTTAAAACAGTATATGATGGTACTTAATCAAATTGCTTGTAATAAAAATATTAAGATAAGCAATATAGAAATAGTAACTGACGATGAGAAAGATTTAGTTAACAGTATCAATAAAACTGAATTTGGATGGAAAAATCAGGATAATGTAATAGATATGTTTGAGAAACGAGTAAGTGAAAATCCAAATGGAATTGCACTTTATCAAGAAGATATAACAATGACATATTATGAACTAAATCAAAGAGCCAATATATTGGCAGAAAAACTTAGAAGTGTAGGAGTTGGTAGGAATGATTATGTTGCAATAAAGGGATATCGCAACATGGAGATGATTATCAGTATACTTGGAGTATTAAAGGCAGAGGCTGCATACATACCTATTGATCCATCTGCACCGGAGAGAAGAGAAAAACATATTTTGGAGGATAGTAAGCCGAAAGTGGTATTGTTGTGTGGTTCCAAAATAGAAGCGGATATTTCGTTAATAAATGTATCTTCTGAAGATAAATTGGGTGGTGTTATTAAAGAAAATTTGAAACGAAATGTAGATATGGACAGTCCAGTTTATTGTATATATACATCTGGTACAACAGGAAATCCAAAAGGAGTAATAATACAACATGGCGCTCTAAGAAATTATATTAATTATGCAAAAGCTAATTATGTAGAAACTAATCCAATTATTCCGTTTTTTACAAATTTTAGTTTTGATTTGACGGTAACTTCTTTATATCTTAGTTTATGCTGTGGAGGGACTCTTGTAATTTTTGATGACAGTAAATCTGTATTAGATGTAGTACAGAGTTATCCAAAGCATCTATACACTTTTATGAAGATGACTCCAGAACACTTGAATTTACTGCTTAAGGCAGATTTGGGAATGAAAATGCCAAGTTTGAGAACATTAGTTTTGGGTGGCGAAGCATTAAAAAGAGAGTTATGTATAGAAACGTTAAATGAAATAGGAAACCAGATTGCTATACATAATGAATATGGACCAACAGAAGCTACTGTAGGATGTGCAGATTATATATTTAATCCTGGGGATGATTCTTTTTATGTTTCTATAGGTAAACCAATTAGTAATGTGCAAATGTATGTAGTAAATTGCAATAGACTATGTGGAATAGGAGTTGTAGGTGAACTATGTATTGCGGGAGAGGGACTAGCTAAAGAGTATCTGAATGCGGAGGAATTAACAAAGTCAAAGTTTGTGAAAAATCCATTTGGTGATGGTTTATTATATCGTACAGGTGATTTGGCGAGAGTTACTGGAACAGGTGATTTTGAATATATAGGGCGTGCTGATGAACAGATAAAAATCAGAGGTTTTAGAGTTGAACCAGGTGAAATAGAAGATGCAATTAGAAAACATATTTCTGTTGAGAATTGTTTTATATGCACTAAAAAGAACAAATATGGAGAGATGGATTTGTATGCATATATTGTATCTTCAGAACAAATTGATATTAAAGGCTTGAAACATGCTTTAAGATTAAATTTACCGATGTATATGATACCTCAATACATTTTGCAAATAGATAATATGCCAATGACAGTAAATGGAAAAGTTGATAAAGAAAAATTACCATTAGTTGAAGTTGAGAGAGAAAAAAAAAGTCTATTACCTAGAAGTGATGAAGAAGAAATAGTGTATAACATTGTTACAAAACTGTTAGGAATTGAAGAATTGGGAGGTGATGATAACTTCTTTGAGTTAGGAATGCAATCTATGAAAGCAATATTAATGGCGAATAGAGTGTATAAAAAAACGGGGTTAAGGATTGAAATGAAAGATATTTTTAATGCACCTACGATTAGTGAGATTGCAATGTTACTTAAAGAAAAAAGAAAGAGTAAAGAGGAATGTATAAAAATTGCAGAGGAACGTTCTTTTTACAGGATGTCTTCACTACAGAAGAGTATGTACTTACTTTGGCAAGCAGATAAGTTATCTCTAGCATATAATATGCCGGAATTTGTTGAAATTACAGGCAATATAGATTATAAGAAATTAAATGTTGCATTTAGAGAAATGTTAAAATGCCATGATATATTAAGAACAGTATTTCTTGTAACTGAAAAAGGAGATTATATTCAGAAAATCATTGATATATCAGATGAAAAGGTGTTATTTGATGAAGATAGTGTCACTTCTTCGGATGAGTTATTGAGAGAGTTTACTAAACCTTTTGATTTAGAAAATGAATTACCAATTCGTATGAAGTTAGTAAAGCGTAGAGAAGATACTTTTTTATTGTTAATAGATAAACATCATATTGTTAGTGATGGAATTAGTAATTCGATATATATAGATCAACTAATTGATATATACAATGGAAAAGCGATTATAAGACCTAAATTACAGTATAAAGATTATTGCGAATGGATGGGAACAAAAGATATATCTGAACAGAAAAAATATTGGTCAGATATGTTTAGCGATGGAGTGACAAATTTGGATTTACCAATGGATTTTGCAAGACCTTCAATTCGCAGTTCAAAGGGGGCAGTTGTCGAAGGAGAAGTATCTGAATTATTGCAGCAAAAATTGAAAAAATTATCCTATAAATTTGGTGTGTCTTTGCATATGATTTTTCTTTCAGTATTAATGATTCTTCTTGGAAAATACAGTAAACAAAGTGATATTGTAATAGGTATTCCCGTAAATGGAAGGAAGAATTCTGAATTGGAAAATATGATGGGAATGTTTGCTAATACATTGCCAATACTAAGCCAGCCAAAGAGTGATAAAGTTTTCTCAGATTATTTGGGAGAAATAAAAGAGATTCTTTTAAAATCATATGAAAACCAAGATTGCTCATTTGAAGAAATAGTTGACTGTTTGGAAATAAAACGAGAAATGAATCGTAATCCTTTATTTGATGTTATGTTATCAGTGGAAGAATCAACAAATGGTCAGAAAACATTTGAAGGTACGACAATAAAGAATGGTGGAACAGTTACCTTAACATCGAAATTTGATCTTATGGTTACAGTTTTAAATGAGGACGACAAAATAAAGTTGGGTATGGAATACAGTACTGATTTGTGGAAGGAGGAATCCGTTAAACGGATGCTTGTTCATTTTATTTCAATTTTGGAGGAAGTGACTTCATATCCGAATAAAAAAATCAGCGATGTTGAAATGGTAACCAATGAAGAAAAGAAACAGATATTGACAGTATTCAACAATACTTCTAAACCGTTTGATAATAGTTCGACGGTTATAGATTTATTTAGAAAAAATGTTCAAAATATGCCAGACAAAATTGCTGTTGTATATGAAAATGAAAAGGTAACATATTCTGAATTAAGCGAAAAGGCAAATGCGACAGCATTACAACTAAAAGAAATAGGAGTCAGACCAGGTGATTATGTCGCGTTATATACAAAGCGAAGTATAGAGATGATAGTTGCTATCTATGGAGTCATGATTGCTGGAGGAGTTTATGTGCCTATTGATCCTATGTACCCAGAGGAAAGAATTCAGTATATTATAAAAGACAGCAATCCTAAGGCAATGATTCTTTATAAAACGTCAACAAAGAGTAATTTGCCAACATTACAGATGGAGAAAATTAAACCTATAAAAATGAATATTAGTAGTGAGTGTAGATCGGATTCTGCTATATATTGCTTATATACAAGTGGTACTACAGGAAATCCAAAAGGGATAGAGGTTCGAAACGAGAGTGTTATTAATCTTTGTGAGAATTTAGTAAATCCAATTTATGATAGATATCAAGTTCAAAATGTAGCATTAGTTGCTTCTTTTTGCTTTGATGCATCTGTACAGAATATAATTGCCACTCTGATTTCAGGAAAGACATTATATATTGTAAGTGATGAAGTAAAGATGGATGCAAATAAGTTTTCAGAGTATATTCAAGCAAACCATATTCAAGGAATGGATGGAACACCAATACATTTAAGTTTACTTGAGCCTGAGAGGTATGAGAATTTTAAACTTAAGGTTGCAATTATTGGTGGAGATGTTATAAATCTTGAAAATAACAAGAGGTTAATTTCAAATTCAGATCTTGAAATATATAACGTGTATGGTCCTACAGAGTGTACTGTAGATGTGACAAACTATCATTGTACAGTAGATGATGAGATAAATGTTCCTATTGGAAAACCTATTGCTAATACTCAAATTTATATAATGGATGGTAATAACCTTTGTGGAATTGGAGTACCAGGAGAAATTTATATAGGTGGAATCTGTTTATCTAATGGATATTTGAATTTGAATGATTTGACAAAAGAAAAATTTGTTCAAAATCCATTTGGTATAGGAAAATTGTATAAAACTGGAGATATGGCGAGATGGAGATCTGATGGGAATATACAATATATCGGCAGAGTTGATGAACAGGTCAAAATTAATGGCTTCAGAATCGAGCTTGGTGAAATAAAAAATGTGTTATTGAAAATGCCACAAATAAAGGATTGTACTGTAATTGTTAGAGAGGATAGTAGTAATGAGAAAGCTCTATATGCATATTTTGTAAGTGATACATATCTTGACGTTAGCGAAATTAAAAAAATGTTAGGTAATTATTTGCCACATTATATGGTTCCAAACTATTTGATGCAGTTGGATACTATGCCATTGACTGTAAATGGTAAGATAGATAAACGGAAACTGCCTCAAATAAAAGCTAAAGTAAAAGAGAGTATTAAGCAGGCATCTACACAGGAGGAAGCAGTGTTATTAAAGGTATTTAATGAAATATTAAATATTGAAGGTCTAGATGTAGATAGCAATGTTTTTGAATATGGAATTAATTCAATGAAGTTAATGCAAGTTGTAGTAAAAGCAAGACATCATGGATATTCTATAGAGTATGCTTCTCTAGTAAAGAATAAAAGAATTTCTGATATGGCGCGCTTCATGAAAAAAATGTAGAAAAAAGCATATATACGTTTTTTTACATTGAGTAGACAGTGTAGATATTTTTAATACCTACAAGCATGGCTTCATTGTTTGTAGGTATTAGAAACAAGTAATGTCACAACAGAATTGTTGAACAAACGAAGAGAGGGAGTTAATAGAATAAAAAATTAAACTTATGTCAATATAGTGAACCACAAAAGCGCAACGTTTACAGCGCGCTTACATAATAAATTAGTATTAATTGTGGTTAGTCGAAAAAATAAACAGGAGATATAATTTACATGAAAGAAAAATATCTACTAAAAAGAAAATATGGAATATATGATTATATATCGATTCCGATGAAGATTAGTCCATTATGTACGGTTGTACTATTATTAAATAATTTGATTAAATATTTACGCCCAGCGATAGAGGTGCTGGTATTTGCTGGTTTTATTGATACATCAATTGAAATATATCAAGGAAAAACCACTCAGAATAGTATATATATATATATTGGTCTTATAATGATACTTATCGCATATGGATACTTAAATGATGGAGTATTAACTTATGTTCGTAGCAAAAGGGATATAAAGATTAAAAATAAATTTAAAAGTGCTGTAGTTGAGAAGTGTTCAAATCTTAAATACTACCATATAGAAAATGATAATACATGGGATTTGATTAATAGAATATGTAAAAATCCAGATGAACGAATTATAGAGGGTTTTAATAATATTAATAATAGCATCGGAATAGTAATAAATGTACTCTCATTATTGATGATTATAATGGCTCACATTTGGTGGATGGGGGGAGTAATATTATTAGTATGTATTCCGCTATTTAAAGTCGCAATAAAAGCAGGTGAAGAGAATTATAGCACAAATGTTGAGTCTGATAATATCATGAGAAGAGCAGATTATCTAGATAAAGTTCTTATGGATAGAAATGGGGTAGAGGAAAGAAATTTATTTGGATTTAGTGAAACTGTTCAAAAGTGGTGGATAAATAAATATGAAATAGCAAGGCTTATAAGAAAAAAAACACAAATTAGAAATTATGTACGTATGAAATCAGGTAGCATTATAACAATGTTTATTGCTTTATTTATAATTGGAATGCTATTGATATCAGTTCTTGAACAAAAGATGAGTGTTGGAGTTTTTATTTCGCTAGTATCAGCATCGTTATCTCTTGTACAAGATATGTCATGGAATCTCACAAACAACATTAGAGGTTTAACCGTGAATAAGGAGTATTTGAAAGATTTCACTGCATTTTGTAAATTAGAAGAACAAGAAGATGCGCTTGTTAAAAAAGAAGTTCAACAGAAAGTTGCTTTTGAATCTTTAGAATTTAAAAATGTATCATTTGCCTATCCAGGGACTGAAGAATATATTTTAAAGGACTTTTCCTTAACGTTAAAAAAAGGTGTACATTATGCTTTTGTAGGTAAAAATGGTTGTGGGAAAACAACCTTAACTAAACTTATATGCGGTTTATATGATAATTATTCAGGAGAAATAATACTAAATGGAAAAAATATAAAAGAATATAAATTAGGTTATCTGAAAGCACTTTATTCTATTATATATCAGGACTTTGCAAAATATCAGTTACCAATTATTGAAAGCATTTTAGTTTGTGATACATATAGAGAAAAGAGCACATTATCTAAAATAGATAATATTCTAGCAGAATTGGATATGAAAGAGAAAATAGACAAGTTACCAGATGGTATAGATACATGGTTGGGTAAATTAAAAGAAGATGGTACTGATCTGTCAGGAGGAGAATGGCAAAAGATTGCTATAGCGAGAGCATTATTCAAGGATTCACCGTTATATATTCTTGATGAGCCAACAGCAGCACTAGATCCAATTGCGGAAGTGAAGTTATATAGTTTATTTGCAAAAATTAGTGAGAATAAATCTACGATTTTTATAACGCATCGATTAGGAGCAGCTAAAATTTCAGATGAGATTATTGTCATAGGTGATGGAAAAGTGATAGAAAGCGGAACGCATGATGAATTGATGAAATATCAAGGAGCATATGCAAAAATGTTTAATGAACAAAGGAGTTGGTATCTATGAAAAAAAGTAATGGAATATTTATTATAAAGAAAGTAGTGCCATTAGTAGTTAAAGCGGCTCCAATCCCTATCTTAATTAATTTTATATTGGGAATCTTGCATGGAGGGATGTGGGGAGTAATTACTATTGTCCAACAAAACTTTTTTGATACCATTAATAACTATATTGTAAAAAAAGATTCTATCAACACAGTTTTCGTTTCATTAGCAATAATGATAATATCATATTTAGTTGTACATATTCTAAATGGAGTTGATAATTGTAATGCAGAAGTACTGGAAGATTATATTAATGGGAAGCTAAGTTTAATACTTCAGGATAAGGCTTCAAATCTATCTGCCGACAGATTTGAAGATACTAATTGTTTAGATGACATTAATAAGGCGACTGAGGGTAAAAGAAATGCAGTTAAATTCACTTTTACATTAAAGGATATAATTGCTTTCTATATCCCATATTTTACAGTAATGACTTGGTATTTATTTTCTCTGAAACCTATTTTAGCGTTTTCAACTATGTTGGTTTTTTTACCTACAATTCTTACGCACTTTGTAAAGTCTAAAGTGGGAAGTGATATAGAAGAAGCGTCAGCTCCAGTTCGTAGAGAAAATAAGTATTATGAAGATTGTATGACTAGTAGAGAATATTATAAAGAAACAAGGATGTTAGGAGCATTTAGTTTTTTTCTTAAAAAATATAAAGAATCTTTGAATAGTCTGAATACTTATAAATTTAATGGGGACATGAAAACTTGTCGTATAGAGGTTGGATTAAAATTAGTTACAGTTGCTGGATATTGTGGTATATTATGGATGCTTTTCACAGCGTTGATAAATAACGAAATAACAGTGGGGGCTTTTTCGGCAGTATTTTATTCTATTTCAACACTATACACAATTATGGAAGAGGTTATTTTTTACGAAATTGGAGGAATGTCGCAAAATTATGGTACTATAACTAACTTTATTAGATTTTTAGATTTAGAAGAAATTAAAGGGGAGGATATAGAAGTAAAATGGGGAGATATATATCTTAATAATGTAAGTTATGCATATCCAAATACTCAGAAGAAAGTTATAAATAATGTTTCATTAACATGGAAAAAGGGAGAAACAATCGCAATAGTTGGTGAGAATGGGGCAGGCAAATCAACTTTGGTTAAATTGTTAGTTGGCTTATATCCTATAGAGTTGGGAGAGGGATATATAAATAATATAAATTATAGAAAATTGAGCAAAAAGACACTCTTTAAAGATAAATCAGCGGTTTTTCAGAATTTTCAACGATATCAAATGACGATGGAAGAAAACATAAAAATAAGTGAACTTTTCAATCAGAAATCGAAAGAGGAATTGGATAGTATATGTAAAGATGTTGGAATCGAAGCAGAAGATAAAGAATTTAATCAAGGATATGAAACAATGTTATCAAAAGAGTTTGGTGGTGTTGATATATCGGGAGGAATATGGCAGAGAATTGCGATTGCTCGTGCGTTATATAGGGAAAGCCATTATATTATACTCGATGAGCCAACATCAGCAATTGATCCTTTGGAAGAGGCAAGAATTTATGATAATTTTGCAGAAATAACAAAGAAAAAATCTGCGTTAATAGTTACACATCGATTAGGTTCTGTCAGATTGGCCGACAAGATTATCGTTCTGAAAAAAGGAGAAATTGTGGAAAATGGTACGCATTCAGAATTGATGAAACTAAATGGTGAATATGCAAGACTATTTGAATCACAAAAAAAATTATATTTATAATACAAATCAAACATAGTATAAATAACTACCTCGTATTATATAGTTATAGCCATTCTTTACCTTTTCTACAGGTTCGGCTATGCTTATTAAGATACTGTGGATTGGTTAATAACTACTACCACCTGATGGTTTCGGAAAGGCTCCAGCCACAGTCTCTTTGTTTACTTGTTAATCAGTTAGATACCGCATGACGGTTTATTTAGAACGAGGGTACAATTGCAGAGAGCACCGTGGGTTCCAAACAGTATCAAATATATTTTCAAAGGAGAACTGCTGTGATTTACGTAGGTATTGATGTTGCTAAAGATAAACACGACTGTTTTATCTCAAACTCTGATGGCGAAGTCTTATTCAAAGCTTTCACTATCCCTAACTCTTTAGATGGGTTTAATGAACTTTATTCTAAGATTTGTTCTGTATCGGATGATTTTACAAAAGTAAAAGTAGGACTGGAAGCCACCGGACACTACAGTTACAATCTTCTCGGCTATCTCTTAGATAAAGGTTTGCCCACCTTTGTTATCAATCCGTTACATACCAATCTGTACAGAAAAAGTCTAAGCCTTAGACAGACCAAAACGGATAAAGTAGATGCCATGACCATTGCTTCCATGCTCATGTCTGACGTGAACTTAAAGTCCTACTCAGACACATCTTATCACAACGAAGAACTAAAGTCATTAACAAGGTACCGTTTTGATAAAGTAAAAGAACGTGCAAAACTTAAAACCTCTGTTTCCCGTCTTGTAACAATTCTTTTCCCTGAATTTTAAAAGTTAGTACCCACATTACACATGAAGTCTGTTTATTTGTAAGCGCTCAATAAAAGAGTGCTTACGTTTAATGACAAGTTTTAATATGATTTTTATTTAACAAAAATTACAAATCCATATTGACTAATCGAACGAATGTTCTTATAATATATTGTATCGCTACTAATAATCAGCTAAACAGTATATATGTTCAGTTTGACTTTCCCTTTGAACTGACATTCTAATACGAGGTAAAAGTATGGATGATAAGTTGAATGCAGGTCGACATGCATTTATGATAGAAAGTAACCGTATAATCCGAGAAGTAGTAATAATCAAAGTAGTTTATGATTTACTTACTGTGCAATTCATAGATACAAAAGGGGCAGTAAGAGTAAGAAGAAATCGGTTATATGAGACAGAGGAAGAAGCAAAAATGCATGTGACAGATAAAAGAAAAACTGGATACAAGTCACCGTATGAATATGACCTCTAAAATGGAGGTGTTAGTGATTGGAGGATATGATTCAGATACATTGTGCAAAATGCAAGGCTAGATTATTTGATTATTCTTCCGGCGAATTATCTATTTCGATAAAGTGTAATCGTTGTGGAAGAGTTCTCAGATTTAAAAATTGTACTGAAAAATATTTTAGGAACCGTTCATTATATGGACAAATACATATATAAAATTGAATAGTGAGCCCACCTGATAAGGGCGATACTTTACAAATAAAGTATTGAGCACCAGAGACGCAGGGGAATGACTGATAGAAACAGTTCTATTCGTTTTCCCCTACGTTTTTTTTGTGTAGAAAACTATAATATTTCAAAACTTTTCCGAGGTTATTCCCGGAAAGGAAGAAAAATGAAATATTACAATATGAAAGAAAGCGGAAAAAGATTGAAAGATTTGAGAAAAAAGAAAGGCTATACGCAGGAAAGCTTTGCCCATGAGATTGGCATATCTCATCGAACTTATAGTGGGATAGAGTCAGGAGCACACAGTACAAGTATAGATACATTTGTGGAAATAGCACAGGGGTTAGAAACATCATTAGATTACCTAATTTTAGGAAAAGAAAATAGTGAGTTGGAAATTGATATTCCGGAAGAAAAAAAGGAATTAGCATTGAAGATATTAAAAGGCATATTGGAGAATATTTAAAACTACGCAAATAATACGTAGTAACTACGCAAGTAACCACATAAAAATCTAGATTTAAATAAAGTATATTTATATTGTGATTAAGATACGTGCACATTGATTAGTCAAATAAAATGAAAAGAGGAAATGTTATGGGAAAGAACAACAATAATATAGAAGGAATTGGATTTATTAAATCTAGAAAACCGGAGGCTACAATAGACAAGATTTCAGAACTAATGTATGCAAAAGCAAAAGAATATGAAATCGAAAGACCAAAGATTTTGGTTGATGATGGATGCTATACAGACATCGACAGACCGGCAATTGATACATTGTTCAAATATCTTCATTATGAATTTATCAAATATCTTTTTATCAGAAGGATTATGGATATCTCGTTAGAAGTTAAGGACTTGAAGAAATTTATTAAAGATGTCAATGAATTGGATGTCATAATCATTTGTTTAGGTGAAGAAACAGCTATGTTTTCTGGTGAGAAGGATCATGTTAATTGCATTACATATTATGAAGTTAATAATGAACAGCAGGTTTAGACAGAAATGTTGATATTTTATATGAAGGACATAAAAGAGTTTGAGAAAGGACAGTGTAAAAGAAAATGAGAAGAAAAAGGAAAGAAACTCCTTTAAGAGCAATTGTGTATTTATCAGTTAAAGGTAAAGAAAATAATATAGACAATAAAGAAGAAAAACAGTTGAATTACATCACGGAATATGCAAATGCTCACAATATTAAAATTGTGAAAATTATGCATCGAAGTATTTTGAGTGATATGGTTGTGAACAAACATTTTAGCAAGATGGTGTCTATGGTATCTCGTAAAAAAGCAGATGTGATTTTGTTGAGCAAAGTGGCAGGGATATCAACAGATATCGAAGATGCATACAAAAAAATTGGAAGCGTAATTCAAGCAGGTGGCTGCATAATCACTGTAGATGAAGGTGAACTAAAATTGCCAATACGGATGAATCGGGAAATTAAATAATGGAGGAAAAGAAGATGAAGCCGATATTTAGGGGAGATGTAATATATGCTGATCTAGGACAACATGTACACTCAACAGTTCAATCTGGAGTTAGACCCTGTGTTGTAGTAAGCAATAATACTCGCAATAAATATGCTGATAGAATAAATGTTTGTCCATGCACCACGAAGGATAGAAAGAAAGACATTTTTGGGCGCATAAAGATTATGCCAAAGGATGTTATGGGATATCTTGAAAAGAGTTCATGGATTCTGATAGACCAAATAACAACTATAGATAAAAAGAAGATTATCAGCAAGACCGGTCATGTAAGACGGGAAAGTGAAATCATGGAGGAAATAGATTTTACAATCAGAAAGCAATTAGGTATAGAGTGCAATGAGTAAATAGGAGGCTGGACATATGAATAGGATTAATGAATATGATGGCTGTAAAGTGGGACCTGTTTTGAGGCGGCTACGAAAAGAACGAAAAATGACAGTAGATTATGTCAGCGAAGTAACGGGTTTAAGCACATCTACGATAAATCAACTTGAACAGGGAGGCAGAAACTTGAGTATGAAAAGTCTATATATTTTAATGGATGCCTATCAAGTGGATGCTAATACTGTGCTAGCACTAGAACCAAAAGTAAGTGAACATCCGATAGATGATTTTTTAAATAAGTTATCTCAGGAAAAAAAGGAGTATTTTACGAAATCATTTCTATATATGTTAGAACAAGCAATTTAGTAGTAAATAGGAGGTTAATAATGGCGAGAGGTAAAGATAAGAGATTTGTAAGATACAAAGATGGGGCAGAGATGTATTCAATGAGTTTGTCAAAATTTCAGCAGTTGGCTAAAGATGCAAATGCTTGCTATAAGGTAAATCAGTTAGTGTTGGTTAATTTAGATATATTAGATGAATACCTTGAAACCTATCGCATAACAGATAGTAATTATTATAAATAGTTAAATAACCTGATATGGATAAACTTGGAGAAAAATGCCTAAATATGAATAAATATGGTTGACTTTTGGTAATACTAAAAGTATAATAGTATATAAGTGATGGAGGTACATATATGGCTAAGATGGGAAGACCGAAAAAAGAAAATCCGATTTGCAGAGTAGTAACTGTCAAATTTAAGGAAACAGAATACCAGATTATGCTGGAATATGCACAACGTCATAATTTATCTATTTCACAATTGCTACGATTGGGTGCAGAGTTACAAATTAGAAACGAACGCAATCAGTAGTGCTGGCATTTTTCTCTGGAAAGGAGAGAGATGGCAAGTAGAAAAGATGGAAAAGGAAGAGTATTAAGAAAAGGAGAACACTATCGAAGAATAGACGGGAGATATTCGTATATTTACCGAGATCCAATGGGAAAACAAAGAACAGTATATGCGAAGTCACTTACTGAACTCAGAAAGATGGAAGAATCTTTGATGAGAGATCAGTTGGATGGTTTGGATATGTATACTGCTGGACATGCAAATGTAAATTTCTTATTTGACAGATATATTTCAACAAAGTCAGAATTAAGAAGTTCTACCTATACTAATTACAAATATATATGGAAACATTTTATCAGCAAGTCTTTTGGAACCAGGATAATTAAAGATGTAAAATATTCTGATGTCTTACAGTTTTACAGTTATCTGATAACGGAAAAGAACTTAACAGTTAATACCTTAGAAACAATTAATGGAGTCTTAAGACCGTCATTCCAATTGGCAGTAAAAGATGATATAATCAGAAAAAATCCAGTTGATGGTGCCTATGCGGAAATTAAAAAGAGACATGGTGGTTCTAGGAAAACTCGGAGAGCGCTAACTGTAGAACAGCAGAGGGAATTTATCAATTATATTGCTGATCATCCGGTATTTTATAGTTGGTATCCGTTGTTTGTATTTATGTTAGGTACTGGTTGTCGTATTGGTGAGGCAATAGGAATAAGATGGGATGATATTGATTTAGAAGAACGTTTGATTCATATTAATCATAACTTATCTTATTATCCAAGACATGATAATTCATACAAGTGCGAATTTAGAGTTGGAGAGCCAAAGACCGCAGCTGGATATAGGTATATTCCCATGATGGACCCGGTATATCAAGTATTAAAAGATGAATACGAACGTCAAAGTGAAGAAGGGTTTTGCGAAGAATTCGTAGACGGAATGACAAATTTTGTTTTTACTAATCGATTTGGTATGCCACATAATCCGGCAGCCGTTAATAGAGCAATCAAACGGATTGTGGAAACACACAATGCTGAAGAGGAAGTAAAGGCAAGAAAGCAAAGAAGAGAACCAATTATGATTCCGAAATTTTCAAATCATATATTGCGCCACACATTTGCTTCCAGGTTTTGTGAAAATGAAACTAACATAAAAGTTATTCAGGAAGTTATGGGACATGCAGATGTTTCAACCACAATGAATATCTATGCAGAAGTAAATAGTTCGGTGACAAAGAGTTCAATTCAAAATTTAGCAAAGAATATGGATGTGTTTTAGAAAAATGCCTTATTCATATAAAATATAAATGTCTATAGAAATTGACCAAAATAAGTGTGCTGTGACTAAATTCTGACTAAAAACAGACATAAAAACGCAAAGGAATATACATAAGTGTACAGAATGAAAATGTATAAGCGTGAATGGATATGAATGGATTTACAGGAGTGAGACACAAGCCTAATTTAAATCCCGACGATGAAGTCCTTAGATGGTGTAAATAAGAAAAATGATGTAAATAATACAGCTTCTGAAGCACCTGAAAAAAATGTAAAAACTGAGTCTGAAAAGATTGATTTTTCTAAGGTAAAGGTAGAGCCTTTATTTGAGGAATTTGTTGATTTTGATACATTCAGCAAGTCAGATTTCCGTGCAGTAAAGGTTAAAGAGTGTGTTG